>Ga0265297_10004054_pt1 | contig 24801 bp, 28 predicted proteins | sample Munlanlwell13791_FD_192502 | JGI IMG/M metagenome (GOLD analysis project Ga0265297, IMG submission 192502) | Leachate microbial communities from a municipal landfill in Southern Ontario, Canada - Leachate well 137-91 | ecosystem: Engineered > Solid waste > Landfill > Unclassified | place... | reverse complement strand
ATTTTTTAATCAGCAGCGCTCTTTTCTGGCTGGATAAATATCACATTGACGGTATCCGGGTGGACGGCGGGTCATCGATGCTCTATCTGGATTATGGCCGCAAAAACGGTGAGTGGATCCCCAATCCGCACGGGGGCAGGGAAAATCTGGAAGCGATATCCTTTTTGCGGCAGTTGAATGACGGCGTGCAGGATAATTTTCCGGGTGTCCAGATGATCCTGGAGGAGGCAACGCCGTGGCCGAATATTTCCCGCCCGACGTCCAAAGGCGGGCTGGGTTTTGGGATGAAATGGAATATGGGGTGGATGCATGACACGCTCAAATATTTTTCCAACAATCCGGTCTTTCGCAAGCAACATCATAATAAACTGACCTTTAGTTTGTGGTACGCTTTTTCGGAAAATTTTCTGTTGCCGCTTTCGCACGACGAGGTTGTCCACGGCAAGGGGTCGCTGATCCGTAAGATGCCCGGCGATGATTGGCAGAAATTCGCGAACCTTCGTTTGCTTTTCGGGTTCATGTACGGCCATCCCGGGAAGAAGTTGATCTTTATGGGCGGAGAGTTCGGCCAATGGGCTGAATGGAATCAGCACAAGAGTCTGGATTGGCATCTCCTGCAATATCCGCCTCATCAGGGGATCCAGCGCTGGGTCCAAGACCTCAATAAGGTCTACCAGGACAATCCGCCTTTGTATGAAATCGATTTTGCCGAGAACGGGTTTGAGTGGATCGATTTCGGTGATTGGCAACAGAGCGTTATCAGTTTTATCCGGAAAGGGAAAAACAAGAGCGAGACGATTTTGGTGGTCTGTAATTTTACGCCGGTCCCGCGCCACAATTACCGGATCGGAGTCCCCGCGGATGGCCTTTGGCGGGAGATCTTAAACAGTAATGCCAAGGAATACGGCGGGGAAGGAATGGGGAACTTCGGCGGGCGGGCGGCAGAGCCGATTCGTTTTCATGGAAGGGAGTTCTCGATCTCTTTGACCTTGCCTCCGCTGGCGGTCCTTTTCTTTAAGCGGGAGGCGGTCAAACAGGCCGCTGATAAACTCCTTTGCGATGACGCGCGGGAGCGCGGGGGCCAGTCCCCGCAATAATTGCTTTTCAGAGGAAAGCCCCGCGTTGGGCGCGGGGATGTCCATAAAAATTTTAACTGACACTTATTTTTTTTGCACAAGAAAGGATGTTCGATGATTAAAAAGGCCACTTTTTTGATCGGTCTGATTTTATTTTTGCTTATAAATTCCGGATGCGCTTTGCTTAAAGTCGCGATCGGCGCGGGCATCGGATACGCTATTTCCCGGGCCATCAATGGTGGTTGGTAAGGCCGGCGCGCAGGCCTCTGCGCAGGCCGATCCTAATCGGCCGGCAATCTAACAGTCCTATGCAATCTATTCCTCAATTTCTCCCGGAATTCTGTCGGGCCTTCTGCCGGAAGGCCTCACCGCCCGAATCATTATGTCACCAAGAATTCACACAAACGTCATGAGAAATTCACGGGGATAGCCTACATTTTATTAAGGCAGGGTGGTGAAGTTTTAATTGGCCAAAGGCGCTTTAGCGAAAACGAACCCGGGAGCAACAGTCATGTCCATTTCCAAAATCCTCATTGTTGAAGACGACAAAAATATTTCCAAACTGGTCCGCTATAATCTGGAAAAGGCGGGATTCGATTGCACGGTCGTTATAACGGGCGAAGAGGCCTTGGAGACCCTCGACAAGCGGCCGGTGGATTTAATTATCCTGGACATCATGCTTCCGAAGATGGACGGCTTTGAGGCCTGCAAGAATATCCGGGAGGACAAACGTTTTGCCCAGGTCCCGGTGGTCATGCTCACGGCGAAAGGCGAGGAGGTTGATAAGATCGTTGGTTTTGAGCTGGGGGCGGATGATTATATCGTAAAGCCATTCAGCCCGAGGGAATTGGTCCTGCGGGTGAAGGCGATCTTGAAGCGCGGAAAACCTAAAGAAAATTTCAAAGATATCGTGAGCGCCGACAAGATAACGATGGATATCCCCCGGCATAAAGTTTGGGTAGACAAGAAGGATGTCCCGCTAACCCAGATTGAGTTTAAACTTTTAGCCACCCTTATCCAAAGGCGCGGCCGTGTCCAGTCGCGGGAGACCTTGCTGGCCGATGTTTGGGACATGGCGGCGGATGTCACCACGCGAACCATTGATACGCATATCAAACGCCTGAGAGAAAAGATCGGCAAGCTGGGGACTTTCATTGAAACGATACGCGGGATCGGCTATCGTTTCCGGGAAGAGGATGAAGAATGAGAACGAAACTTCATCACAAGATAACGATTGCCTTTGTCGTGATCATCGCGGTTATTTTTTTAGGGATTTATTTTTTTCTCAATACGAACTTCAAAGAAAATACCTACCAGCGCATCCGGACGAATCTGATCAAACAAATATTTTTAAGCCGGACCTACATCGAAGAAAAATCTTTGTCTCAGCCGCCGTCCTTTGACCTGGATCAGTGGGCGGACAAGATCGGCCGGGATTTACGGCTGCGGGCCACGATCATCGCTTTGGATGGAACCGTTTACGGCGATTCGCAGATCAATAAAGACAAGCTACTGAACGCGGAAAATCATCTTTACCGCCCGGAAGTCCAGCAGGCCGTGAAGGCCGGGTTCGGGGAAAGCCGGCGTTTTAGCACCACGTTAAAACGGGATATGTTGTATCTGGCGAAGACCTACGGCCACGGCCGAGCGCGGGGCATTATCCGGCTTTCGGTGCCGCTTTATGAGGTTGATGCGGTCTCGGGCCATTTACGAAAGACGATGGGTTTTTCTTTTATTTTCGCTTTTCTTTTGGCTATTGTGGTGAGTTTCTTGGCTTCGATATTCATCTCCCGGCCTCTCCGGCAGATCTCCGGGACGGTCCAAGATATGGCCAAGGGAGATCTCTCGGGCAAGGCCGCGGTGGATTCCAAAGACGAGATTGGCGATTTGGCGGAGGCGTTTAATCACATGTCCGAGCAGATCAAGATGCGGATGGAGGAGGTCATCACCAGTAAGTCGAGGCTGGAAGCGGTTCTCTTCAGTATGTTCGAAGGGGTCATGGTCATTGATCTGGACGGAAGGATCCTGCTGGTGAACCAGAGGCTGAAAGATTTTCTGCGGATTAGCGACGAGACTTCCGGGAAGAAACCGCTGGAGGTCATCCGCAATATCGAAATTCAGGAGATCGCGGATAGTGTCCTTAACCTGAAAAAGGGGGTGGAGTCCCGGCAGATCTCGCTATTGATACCGGAGGAGAAAATCCTTTTGGTGCACGCGGCTCCGGTTATCCATCAGGAGAAAACGGAAGGCGCGGTCCTGGTGTTTCATGACGTCACGGAATTGAAACGGTTGGAGCAAATCCGGAAAGATTTTGTCGCGAACGTCTCTCATGAATTGCGCACGCCCATATCCAGCATCAAGGGCTATGCCGAAACTTTGCTGGAGGGGGCGCTGGACGATAAGGAGAACGCGAAAGATTTTTTGCGGATCATCTATGCCGACTCCGACCGCCTGGCCAAATTAATTGAAGATATTCTGGACCTTTCCAAGATTGAATCGGGCAGGCTGAAAATAGATTTAAGGCCTATTCCGCTGGGGCCGGTTTTGAAACGAGTTGTCTCCGGGCTCTCCGGTCCGGCGAAAGCAAAGTCGATCACCGTATCGGTTGATATCCCTTCGGGAATACCGCCGATCCTGGCGGATGAAACGAGGATTTCCCAGGTGTTGTTTAATCTTATCGATAACGCCCTTAAATATACTAACGACGGCGGACAGATCACGATATCCGCCCGGGCGGGCGATCGATCCGTTCAAGTCGATGTAGCGGATACCGGCATAGGCATCCCGGAACAGGATTGGGCCCGCATCTTTGAGCGTTTTTACCGGGTCGACAAGGCCCGCTCGCGCGAATTGGGCGGGACCGGGTTAGGTTTGGCCATTGTTAAGCACATCATTCAGGCGCACAATGGCGAAGTTTTTCTCCGCAGTGTTGAAGGCCAAGGCTCCACGTTCAGCTTCACTGTCCCCCAGGCGTAAGTTTCTTTCCTTAAAACTTTCCTAAAATAAAGTTCACCCAGAGTTCACCGTGTTGTCATTTTTCCTTCACCTGCCTGGGGTATCCTTTTCTTGAAAATCAAAAAGGAAAGGAGGCCGGGATGAAGCATCGTAAGCGGATAGCAAAATTGCGACAGGAGCACCTGACGGGTTTTCTGCGTTCGCGGGTGTATCAACTGCAAGAGATTCTCCACCACATCCAATGTTCGGAAACTGTGGATGACGATTCGCTCCTGGAATTCGTCGGGAGAGTCGGAAAAGATCTTCAGCGATTTCGGAAATCCTACATTTACTAGAGGAGGTTTTGAAAATGAGAAAAATGATTCTTATCGCGTTGGCCGGGATCGGCATTGCGTTAGCCGGCGTCCGGCAACCGTGGGCGGGAGAGATCGATATCCTGGTGAATAAGCTAGTGGAGAAGAAAATTCTGACACCGGTTGAAGCGCAGATCATCCTGGACGAGACCAGGCAGGAAGTGACCAGCCAGGTCGCGAAAGGCCAATCCTATTCTCTTCCCAAATGGGTTCAGAGTATCAACCTTAAAGGCGATCTTCGCTTACGTTATCAATATGAAAAGACCGATGCCTCCAACGCCTATTCCCGCAACCGCGGAAGGATACGTTACCGCTTGGGGATGGAGGCGAACCCGACGGAAAAATTCAAAGTGGGGGCCGGATTGGCCAGCGGAGGCGCAGACCCCCGTTCCACAAACCTGACGTGGGAGAATTCGTTTGAAACTCCCGAGATCCGCTTGGATTATGCCTACGCGGAGTATAAGCCGCTTAAGGGATTAAAAATCGCCGGAGGCCGGATATTGAACAAGGATTATCTTTGGAGGCCGACGGATTTATTGTGGGACAGTGATATCAATCCCAACGGCGGTTCGCTGAATTACGGATATGCCTTCGACAGCGAATGGAATGGTTTTGTCAATATGGGAAATTGGATCATTGACGAAAACGGAGCGGTCAAAAGTGTTGATCCGTTCTTAACCTATGGCCAGGCCGGGATCGCCTATGCGGGCCCGAAGTTTGATGCCACCCTCGCCGGGATTTATTACAATTTTAGCGGTGTCCAGGGCGTGGATCTGGACCACGAAAAAAACACCAACACCCAACTGGGTCAAGCGGCCGACGCGGCCCTGAAGTATGATTATGATTCGCTGGGCGCCTCGGTGGAGGTCGGCGTAAAAAATCTCTTCGGCGGTTTGCCTTTTGGCGCGGATGAGCGGATCGCGGTGTTCGGCGATTTTGTCCAAAACGTGGATAAGGTCGACCAGCGAACCGGATGGGCCGCGGGAATCAAGTTCGGCAACGCGAAAGTCAGCGAGGCTAAACAGTGGCAAATGAAATGGCTTTTCGCTTCGCTGGGTAAAGACGCGTTTCCGGATGTCTTCCCGGATTCTGATCGTTACGGCGGCGGTACCGACAACAAAAGTCACGAGGTGACCTTTGAGTATGGTCTTTCGAAGAATGTTATCCTGGGAGTTGATTATTACTACAGCCAGAGGATCAAGGCCGCGGAGCGATTAGAGCATTTGCTTCAGGCCGATATCGTTTTCAAATTTTAGAATTCGCGAAGAAGTTGCGTTTTTGTCACAGAATCGTCACATTCAAGAAATAATCTAAGTATGAGACAAGAAAAGGAGTAGGCCATGAAAAGATGTTTAAGAATTTTACTTATTGCCGGCGCCTTGTGCGCGTCCGCGGGCCACGCTCACGCCCAGAAGATGATCCAGATCAAGGGGTCGGATACCCTGATCAATATGGTGCAAAGGCTGGCGGAAGTTTATATGCAGAAGAATCCCGGTAAAGTCATCGCGGTTACCGGCGGAGGATCGGGAACGGGGGTCGCGGCTCTCATTAACGGGAAATGCGATATTGCCAACGCCTCGCGCCTGATGAAAGACAAAGAGATCGCCCAGGCGCACGAGGGCGGGATTGACCCAAAAAGGATTGTCGTGGCCATCGACGGCCTGTGCGTCGTCGCGAACGTGAACAACCGCGTCAATCAATTAACCGTCGATGAAGTCGGCAAGATATTCCGCGGCGAGATCGTCAACTGGAGAGATATCGGGGGCGCGGACATGCCGATCACTCTCTACGGAAGGCAGTCGAACTCAGGAACTTATGAATTCCTTAAAGAGGTTGTCCTCAAAGGAGATTTTTCTCCCCGGACCAAGAGCATGAACGGCAACGCTCAGATCATCGAAGCGATCAAGCAAGACGTTTCCGGCATCGGTTATGTCGGTGTCGGTTATGTGAAGGGGGAAAGTTTGAATGTCATTAATATCGCCTCGCGTCCGGGCGGGGAATATACCAGCCCGCTTAATCTTAGCGCGGTGCGGGGAGGGACGTATCCTATTACCCGGCCTCTCAATCAATATATCAACGGGCAGGCAGCGGGGGATATCCGGGACTTTATCCTTTTTGAATTAAGCGGTGAAGGGCAAAGGATCATTGAAGAAGAAGGGTTTTTTTCTCTGCCGGATGAGTATGCGGGTTTTAACCGGCAAAACATAGGCGCAAAATAATAATCCCAAGGCCATGAATTTATCGCGGTTCAAGGAAAAAGCTATCGAGGGCGTTTTCTTTCTTAACGGCCTGTTGGTTGTGTTTGTGCTCTTGGGGATCTTCTGGCTTTTGATTGTCACCGCGATACCGGCGTTTCGGGAAATACGTTTAACCGAATTCTTTTTAAACCATGTCTGGAATCCGACGTCTTATGTTCAGTCTTCCTACGGGATTATTTCCCTCTTGGTCAGCACTCTTATGGTTACCGTCGGCGCGTTGTGCATCGCTATTCCGTTAGGAATCGGCACGGCCGCCTATCTATCGGATCTGGCCAGCCCGCGGGTGAGGGAAATTGTCAAACCGATCATTGAAATATTGGCCGGCATTCCGTCCGTGGTCATAGGTTTTTTAGGAATTGTTTTAGTCGGCCCCTTTATCGCCAAGGTCTTTGGGTTGTATAACGGGCTCAATGCGATAAACGGGGCCGTTCTCTTAGCGGTCATGGCGCTTCCGACCATTGTCAGTTTATCGGAGGATGCTTTAAAGAGTGTCCCGTCATCTTATGAGCACGCCTCCCTGGCCTTGGGGGCCACGCGCTGGCAGACATTGATAAAAGTCAAGATCCCGGCCGCGTTATCCGGAATTATTGCCGCATCCATGCTGGGCATGGGACGGGCTATTGGGGAAACCATGACGGTGCTCATGGCCACGGGGTGTTCTCCGGCCATGCCCAGAGGATTTTTAGATTCTATCCAGACCATGACCGCGACGATTGCGATCGAGCTGGGAGAGGTTGCGTATAATACGACCCATTACTACGCCTTGTTCGGGGTCGGGCTGACTCTTTTTGTTATCACGTTCTTTATCAACATGGCCTCGGATATTATTTTGGATAAACATCAAAAGATGGCACGATGAACGGAAAAAAGATAAAAGAATTTTTGGGATTCGCGATGCTTCGGGTATGCGTGGGCGTCGTTGGGTTTATTTTGCTTATCATCCTTTATGATATTTTCAGCAAGGGCGCGGGAAAGATCAGCCTGGAATTTCTTTTTTCTATGCCCCGGAAGGGGATGACCGAAGGCGGGATCCTGCCGGCGATCATCGGGACCATTATCGTCACGGTGATCACGGCGATCCTGGCGGTTCCGTTGGGGATGGGATGCGCGATATACCTTAATGAATATGCCCGGAACAACAAAATGACCCGCCTTATCCGTATGTCGATCCGTAATCTTTCGGGTGTCCCCTCGATCGTCTATGGGTTGTTTGGGGTTGTTTTTTTCGTGCAGTTCATGCGCCTGGGGACTTGTGTTCTCTCCTCGGGCTTAACCCTGGGGCTGATGACCTTGCCTTGGACCATTACCGCGAGTGAAGAGGCCTTGAAGAATGTCCCGCGTTCTTACCGCGACGGTTCTTTGGCCCTCGGTGCGTCAAAGTGGCAGACGATCCGGACGAATGTCCTGCCTTATGCGATACCGGGCATGCTCACCGGAACGATCCTGGGACTGGCCCGCGCGGCCGGGGAGACGGCTCCGATCCTTTTTACGGGGGCGGCATTTTATTTGCCGTTTTTGCCGAAGTCACTTTTTGACCAGTTCATGGCGTTGCCCTATCATCTTTATGTCATGTCGACCCAGCACCACGCAATAGTCAAGGTGCGGCCGATCGCTTATGGGACAGCCCTGGTGTTGATAACCCTGATCTTTTTGATGAATTTATCGGCGATTATCTTTCGGTATCAGTTAAGAAAGCGCCGGATGGAGTAAACCATGGACAATATAAAGATTAAAGCAGACGATTTTTGTTTTTATTATAGCGGGGTAAAGGCATTAAAGAATGTTTCCATCAGCATCCGGAGGAACCAGGTCACCGGGATCATCGGCCCGTCCGGCTGCGGAAAATCGACATTTCTGCGCAGTATCAATCGTATGAACGATGTTGTTTTCGGCGCAAGGTCCGAAGGGAAGATCTGGATCGATCATAAAAATATTTATGACGCAGATGTTGATGTCGTGGATATTCGCAAGAAGATCGGGATGGTCTTTCAAAAATCCAATCCCTTCCCGAAGTCGGTTCTCGAGAATGTGGCCTATGGCTTGAGGATAAACGGGATAAAGGATAAGAGCTACATATCCCGGAAAGTCGAGCAGAGCCTGAAGGACGCCGCGCTCTGGAATGAGGTCAAAGACCGTTTGAACAAAAGTGCCTTTGAGTTATCGGGTGGCCAGCAGCAGAGGTTGTGCATCGCCAGGGCTTTGGCCGTCGAGCCGGAGGTCTTGTTGATGGATGAGCCGGCGTCCGCTTTGGACCCGACGGCGACGCTTAAGATCGAGGAGCTTATTCAGGAATTAAAGGCAAACTATACCATTGTTATTGTGACCCACAATATGCAGCAGGCCGCGCGCGTCTCTGATTACACGGCTTTTTTTATGATGGGGGAACTGATCGAGTATGGGGTCACCAGCAAAATTTTTACCAGTCCGGATAAAAAGATCACGGAGGATTATATCACCGGAAGGTTCGGATAAATAAAGCGTCCGTCCGGCAGAAATTTTCTCAAGAGGACGTTGCGAGGCCTTTGCGGGAAGCCGGCGGCAGACGGGGTGCGCGCGATAGGAGTGCTATTCGAGCCTAAAACTCCGGGATAACGAGAGGAAAAAGGAGAGCCCAATGAAACGCCATTTTGATGACGAGTTAACGAAAATAAACATGGATCTGCTGAGGATGGCGGTCTTGGCCGAGGAGGCTATTTACAAATCGGTTGAGTCATTAAAAAACCGGGATAAGGCGCTGGCTCAGGCGGTTATTGATGACGATCGAAAAATCGATGACCTGGAGCTGATTATTGAGGAAAGGGCCATCGACCTTCTGGCCCTGCGCCAGCCCATGGCCGTTGATCTGAGATTCATTACCACCGGTATGAAGATTAATTCGGAGCTGGAAAGGATCGCCGATCTGGCGGTCAATATTGCCCAGCGTTCGCTCAAATTAGCCGATGAGCCGTTATTGAAGCCGCTTATTGATATTCCCAAATTGACCGTTGTCGCCAGGCGTATGGTGAAGGAGGGCATCGATGCCTTTGTCCATCGGGATGAAAATTTGGCCAAGCGGGTAATCCTTTCTGATCCGGAAGCCGACAGCCTGAGGAATTTGATCCAGGAAGAATTAATAAACGATTATATGTGCAAGGATGTTTCCACCGTATCCCGGGCGGTCCCGCTGCTTTTGATCGCCCGCCACCTGGAGAGGATCTGCGACCACGCGACTAATATTGCCGAGGATGTTATCTATATGGTCCAGGCCAAAGTCGTCAGGCATCATCCGGAAAAACTTAAAGAAGACGGATAGCCCCGCGTTTAGAGAATACCCACCCGCACATCGAATATTCGTCGATTTTATCTGCCGGGCCGGTTGATCCGGAAGGGCAAGGGAATTTTATTTTTCTTGTTTTTTGCCGGCTATCAGGTAAGATGTTTTTACCTTCATTTCAATTGAGTCTGCCAACAAGAAAACCGGGGGAACAGCAATGACCTTGCAGGAGATCATCGACCGGCAAAAGACGCCGGCCATTTATGAAAAACGGAATATCACCGATGACTATGGTGAGATCGTTTTTTACAGCAAAGACCGGGACGAATGGCATAAATTATTTGCCGAGATCCTGGGCCCCGCGATCAAGCCGGAGGGAGCCTATCCGACCCCGGTTCATTTGGATATGACCAAAAATTACGGCGGGATCCGCAGCGACCAAACTTTATTTAAAAAAGAATATGAGGATTCGACGGTGATAGCGATGTTCTGGCCTTGGCAGGATGGGGTCTGCACGACACTAAAAATGATCTTCCTGGAAAAAAAGCTGGCCTGAATTCCGGGAGGGGCGCGGCCAACACCGCCCGGATGCTCAGTCGAGGGTATTGTTCCGGAGGGGAAGTTTTTAGCTTCATTTATTGAACCGTTTGCGTTTGCGCGTATAATAAAGACAGCTTGTTGACCGATTAAGATTATCCGGTGGAAACTTAAAGGAGGGCATATGCGAATAAAAATCATTTTTGCAATTCTTTTGGCGGTCCTGATATTCAGTCTGCCGGTTTATGCCGGGGAAGATGCGGTTTTGTATTCGATGGCGGTCCATTCCGCCAAGCACGGGAGAATGGATTTCGCGTTCATTCGTTACCATTCCATCTTGCGTGATTTTTCCGCGTCGCCTTACCGGGAGCAGGCTTCTTTTGCCATAGCGGAATATTATTTCACTATCCCCGATTACCGCGCGGCGAAGGAACAGTTTGATTCTTTCCTTACCAATTATCCGGATTCCAAAGGAAAATTCTTCGCGCTCGCCTACCTTTATAAAATAGCGTTGGTGGGGGAGGACGCGGCCTTGGCGGAGGATTTGGCCAAGCAGATCATCAATATCCGTCAGACCAGCTCCTTATTTGGAAAGTCCAAAGTGTACAGCTATCGGACTCCGCTTTATCGCCGGCTTAAGGCTGTTTCCAAGGCGGAAGGATTAGAATTTTATTCGGGAGGCGAGTTGTTTGCGAAAATATTGTATCCAGAATAAATTATGGGTTTTATTCGCACTGTTCTCCGGGATCTTTGTTTTAACGATCGTTGTTAATGTCTTTTTAAACCTATCCAAAGTTTCGTTCTTCAAACACACTGAAAAATATTTTACGCAGCCGATTACCTCCGGGGATATTGTTTATCTTTTCCCGGATATTCTGTTATTGGGAGACGTGGTTTTGTCGGATGCGCAGTGCCCGGACCAAGCGCCAATGGTCACGGTCCCGATCGCTGCGGCGAGAATTTCCCTTTTGAGTTCTTTGCGCCAGAAGCGATGGGCGGTATCCGGGGTGGTTTTCTATATGCCCCGGGGCGAGTATCAACGCCTGCGCGATTTTCTGCTGGTCGATTTGCCGCGCCTCATCGCGGCCGGGGAAAAGATTTGCGCGAAAGACGCCTATTTTTCCGTCCGGGGCGCGCGGCTGAACCTCGGCGGGGAAAATGCCCGAGCCTGGGCAGATGTCCTGGTGGATTTTACTTTAGCCCGAAAGGGGGAGCGTTGCACTCTCTCTGGCCAGATCGCCGCGGAAGGATATCGAGAAAGTTTTTTTCTGGATAAGGCCGGTTTTTCCGGTGAGGCCCGAAATGCGATACCGGATTTCATTGACGGGATGATCAAGGCGGTGGAACGGGAGACAAGGAGATAGGGGCGGGCCCTTTGGCGTAAGGGTGAAAGGGGCCGGGCGAGAAATATCCGGCGGGCAAAGGCAGCTGAATACGTTTTTTCAACCTGAACGAAAGGGATACGTATGGCCAAGACCAAATTAGACAAAAATATTTTTTCGCTGGGCCTGGTCAGTTTCTTTACGGATATTTCCAGCGAGATGATTTATCCTTTGCTGCCGATCTTTTTGTCCAGCGTCCTGGGGGTGAGCACCAGTTTTATCGGTTTGGTCGAAGGGATAGCCGAAAGCACGGCGAGCATTCTGAAGGTTTTTTCCGGATGGATCTCGGATAAATTTAAAAAGCGAAAACCCATCATCCTTTTGGGCTATAGTTTATCAACGATCGGGAAGCCGCTTTTATTCCTGGCCACAAACGGTTGGCATGTGTTGGCCGTGAGATTTGTGGACCGGATGGGGAAGGGTATCCGCACCTCGCCCCGCGATGCCCTGGTCGCGGATTCAAGCCTGCCGGAAGAGCGCGGGAGGGCGTTTGGTATTCAGCGGGCCTTGGATAGCCTGGGGGCATTTGTCGGGCCGTTGTTGGCGTTTATTATCTTGCCTTTGATCAATAATAATTTGCGGTTTTTTTTCCTTCTTGCCTTTTTCCCGGCCTTGATTGCTGTCGGGATTATTATCTTTTTTGTCAAAGAAAAACGGAGTGATTTTTCTGAGGCGAAAAGTTTTCGTTTATCGCTGAGCGCCCTCAAAGGTGATTTTCGGACTTTTGTTTTGATCATCGGGATATTCACGTTAGGAAATTCCAGCGATGCGTTTTTGATATTGCGGGCCAGAGACCTGGGAGTATCGGTCGTGCTTATTCCGGTTTTGTGGCTGGTGTTTAACCTGGTTGGCTCGATAGCGTCCGTGCCGTTGGGGTCGTTATCGGATAAGATCGGACGAAAGAAAACAACCATTTTGGGTTTTTCTATCTATGCCGTGGTGTACCTGGGCTTCGCCCTGGCCAAGACGTCCGGGGTGGTGTGGGTGGCGATGGGGCTCTACGGCGTGTATCAGGGGGTGAGTGAAGGGGTTCTGCGGGCTTATGTCGCGGATCTCGTGGAAGATAAGTCGAGCTTGGCGACGGCCTACGGGGTTTATAATACCAGCATCGGATTATGCATGTTCCCGGCGAGCTTTCTCATGGGGATCCTCTGGCAGGCCTTCGGCCCAACCGTTGCGTTTGGTTTCGGCGCGTCCCTGGCGTTTCTAGCGGCGGTCGGTTTGTTGTTGTTTATGAAAAAATGAGGTTCGCTGTTACCCGCGTGATGGTTTTTTCCGTGAAGCAGAAAGGGTGAGCGGACGAACAGCGGGCAAAAAGGTATTGCTGAGAGTTTTTATTTGAAGTAGAATAGCCGGACTTACGTTGAATGATCTTCAACGCCAAGAAACAGAGAGGAGAAGGCGCATGCCGAAGATAAGAGAAGAATATTACTGTCCGACTTGCCAGAAGCTCACCGGAGAAGGCGGGCATCTGTGCGTGCCGATCAGCAAGAATGATGAAAAATGCGACTGGTGCGGTTCCTTGATCCCCGATGAGCGGCATCTGTGCAACAAGAAAATAAAGGATCTGGCCTACATCTGTAATTCCTGCGGGCGGACCGCCGTTCAGGCTGAACATCTTTGCAGTCCCAAGAAGATTAAATGAAGTTTTATCCTGGTTCCTAAAAAGGAGGCAAAATGCCGCAAGAAAAAAAAGAAAGTAAGATAAAGAAATTTATTTCTTCTCTTTTTACCAAACCGGAGAGAAAGACACAGGAGAAAGAGAAAGGCAAGAGTTGCTGCTGCCAAAGCTCCTTCGATGATTCCTGCTGTAAGTAATTGCTGGCCGGGTGATGTGTTTATTTTTCCGGGACCGTCTCCAGAAGCCGGCGGCTTGTTTTGGCCCGCCGCAAGGATGCTGGGGAAAGACAGGCTTTATTGCCGGTAATCAAAATAACCTCTAGGAAAAATGCTTTTTAATTCCCTCCAATTTGCCGTATTCTTTGTTGTTGTCTATTCCTTATATCTTGTTTTGGATCACCGTTGGCAGAATCGAATGCTGTTGGCGGCCAGCTACGTTTTTTACGCGGCTTGGGATTGGCGGTTTTTGTCGCTGATCGTTATTTCGACGCTGCTGGATTATTTCTGCGGGATCGAAATCCACCGATCCCCGGCGGCCGGGCGAAGGAGACTGTATCTATTCTTCAGTGTGTTCGGCAACTTGGGGATATTGGGATTTTTTAAATACTTCAACTTTTTCTCCTCCAGCCTGCAAATCCTTTTGAAACATTTCGGCCTTTCGGCGGATCCGCGCCTCCTGCACATCGTCTTGCCGGTGGGCATCTCATTTTATACTTTTCAGACGATGAGTTATACCATTGATGTTTACAAGCGGGAGATCGAGCCGACAAAACGTTTCTTTGACTTCGCGTTATTTGTCGCTTTTTTCCCTCAGCTCGTGGCCGGTCCTATCGAAAGGGCGAAGCATCTTTTGCCTCAGGTCCTCAATAAACGGGTCCTGTCCTTAGAAAAGTTTTATGAAGGCGGTTATCTGATCTATTGGGGCTTGTTCCAGAAAATATTTGTTGCGGATAATCTCGCCAGGATCGTTGATCCGGTCTTCGCCGCGGGGCCACCGTATTCCGGACTTCCCGTCGTTATCGCTCTTTATGCCTTCGCGTTCCAGATCTATTGCGATTTTGCGGGTTATTCCAATATCGCCCGCGGTCTGGGCCGGTGCCTGGGGTTTGATATTATGGTCAATTTCAACTTGCCGTATTTCGCGGTCAATCCGAGGGATTTTTGGCAGAGGTGGCATATCAGTCTCTCGACATGGTTGCGGGACTATCTCTATATTCCCCTCGGGGGAAATCGCCGGGGGGTTTTCCGTACCCAGGGGAATCTGATCCTTACGATGCTTTTGGGAGGGCTGTGGCACGGGGCCGCGTGGACTTTTATTCTCTGGGGGGCTTATCAGGGGATATTGCTCATTGCTCACCGGTGGGGTGAGCTGTTTTTCAAGAGATGGCATTGCCCCCCAGGGCCGGTTATTTCGAAGATATATTTTGCCGGTAAGGTCTTTGTTTTTTTTCATCTGATGTGTTTGGGTTGGCTGATATTCCGGGCGCGTTCGGCCGGGCAAATAGGCGAGATGCTGCGGGCGGTTATTTTTAATTTCGACCTGCGTTCGCTCGGGGCCAACCTGGGGGGTCTTTTTTCTTTTATCTTTTTTGTCTGGCTTTTAATTCTGGTCCAATGGTGGCAATTTTGGAAAAAAGATCTCATGGTTGTCTATCGGGCGAATATATTGGTGAAGGCCGTATTTTATGTTTTGACATTTTATCTGATGAGTCTCTGGGGTGTTGCCGGTGCCAAACAATTTATCTATTTTCAATTTTAGGCGTTTACCGAAAGCCTTTCTTATCGCGATTGGGATTATCGTGATGGTAAAGGTTGTCGAGGTGTTTGTCCTGCCGTTTAACTTTCTGACGTTTCGCGTCTGGGAGGCCCTGTCGGTGAGGGCCTATTCCGATATCCTGCCCGGGCCGTTTTATCCTAACATGAAAATTTCGATGGTGGAGGAAGGGGATCTGCGGCCCCACACCCGTTTTGCGGTCAAGAAAAAGGTGGAATGGCAAACGGATCGTTATGGTTACCGAAAGGCGGATTCTCCGGACCCCCGTTACCCGATTGTGGTCATCGGTGATTCGGCCATCGCCGGGGCCGGCCTGACGCAGGAGGATATGTTCTCGGAAGTTTTGGAGCGCCGGTCGGGCCGGCGGGTTTATCCCTTGGCGCCGGCAACGCTGAACACTCTTCTCGAAAGCCGCCGGTTTCAGGAATGGCCTCCGGAGGTGGTGATCGTCGCCAGTGTGGAGCGGGAGATCCGTTATCTGCCGGATATCGGGATGCCCGCGGCGCCGGTGTCCGTGGAGGAAATTTCCGGTTTTCGAAAGCTGGGGCGCGAGATCCTGAAGCGATATCCTTACGGAGCGGTTTTATTGGATCATCAGTCGAAGAATATCATCCGCGGTTATATGGAAGCCCGGCTCAGCCGCTGGGAGCAGAGGATAAAGGAATCCTTTGAAACGGATGCCGGCGGCCGGAGTGCGGAGCGCGAAGCGGGTGCCGGCGAGGATATCTTTTTCTGCCAGGGCGCCGTCGCCAACCAAGACATCCCGGATCGGGAGATCAGCAATGTGATCCGGATCCTCAAAGGGTATCGGGATGCCCTTGCGCGAAGAGGGATCCGGTTTATCTTTTTGCCGATACCCAACAAAGAGAATATTTTCTATGAGTATTTCCCGCGTAAAAAAAGGCCGACGCTCATCGAAAAGCTGATAACCGAATTACGAAGACAGGGTGTCGAAGTTGTGGATACCCAAAAGGCTTTTTCACAGGCCTATCGGGAAAAAAATATCATGCTTTATCACACCGATGATTCGCATTGGAACGCGAACGGCGTCCGGTTGGCCGTTTTTTTGCTGGAGCGGCAATTGCGGCTCAAAGACGACCATTAAAGACGAAGTTGCCGCGTTGCCGTCCGGCCTTTCGCGGGACCGCGGCCAGCGTCGATAAATATCATAACGGACTTGACCTTCCGGGCAAATTCTCTCTTGGACAAAATATCAGGATTTCGTTGACAACGAGAGGATTTCTTATATACTCAGCTAGTACGAAAACGGAAGGTGACATACTAGCAAAGGCCAGTAGGCCAATATAGCGTTAGGTAAAAATTGAGGGGATGAGAAATCATTCTCTTTCTTCATATATATGAAGGTGCGATAAGTTTTTAAAGCAATCTTTCTATCCTCCATCCTGTCCCTTCCTCTTTTTTACCTCAGATAATAAGGAAAATTATTTCGAGTTTTGCGAAATTTCGCGCAGATTTTCTGTGCTTTGCGGGAAGTGTGTTTGTAAGTTTCCGAAATGGAAATAAGAAGGGAGGTGAAAAAATGAAAAAAGAATTCAATATTTTCCTGTGTTTATTTTTTGTCGCGGGATTATGCGTCCTAGGCAGTCCATCCGTTTTTGCTCAGGGAGAAGCCATGATTGCTGACGCTCCAGAAGTTGCTGTCCCCACGGGGGATGACGCCGGGATATCGTTAGAGGGACAAGACGTCCTTTTGGTCGAGGAGGGATTGATGGGAGAAATTGTGTCAATCGATCCGGAGGCCGCCACGATGACGATCAAGTATCTCTTTGATCCAGAGCAGCAGGCTTTCGAAGAGATGTCCCTGACGGTCACCAGCGCTACGGAGATCGACAAAGGCGGTGAAATGATCGGGTTAGGCGACCTAAAAGTCGGCGACAAAATTTCCGTGCAATATTCCACCCAGGATGACGGAGTCAAGGAAGTAATTTATATCTGGTTAGAAGGTTAAATCTGAAAGATGATGGGTGGGAAGGCTTAATCGAGAAGCCGTCCCACCCACAATGTCACAACATGAGGGAGAGTGATATGCTCAAGACGGTTTTTTTTCTCGCGTGTATTTTCGGTGTTACGTTTTTAGCCGGCTGTGAACAAAAAGTCAAAGAGCCTGAGAATATTTTGAACGCCGAACAGGCCATTGAGGAGAATGAGCTCTTGGAGCCCGATGATGCGGATATCCAGGGAGCAGGGATTGTGGAGACCGATTCGACGACTTCACCGTCGGCGGGCATGGATCTCCAGGGAACGGCTAATGTCGCCGGAGGATCCGGCGGGGCGGCCTTCGTTAAGCCGGAAATTCAGCAGATACAGCAAGCGCTCAAGCAGGCCGGAGCCTATCAAGGGAAGATTGACGGTGTGTCCGGGCCGAAAACTAAACGGGCGATAAAGGATTTTCAGTCGCAGAACGGTTTGAACCCGGATGGAAAAGTGGGGCCCAAGACCTGGGAGAAGCTGCGAACCTATCTTAATCCGGTGGCCGAAAATATTTCCGGCGCTCCCTCGAACTAGATCGTAAGATGCGGACCGTTATCTTATTGGTTATTTCGAATATATTCATGACGATAGCCTGGTATGGCCATCTGCGTTTCAAGGAGTTTCCTCTATTTAAGGTCATCATGATCAGCTGGATGATCGCCTTTGTCGAGTATTGTTTTCAGGTTCCGGCCAATCGTATCGGCCATTCACAATTTACGGCCGCGCAGCTGAAGACGATACAAGAGGTGATCACTCTGGTCGTGTTTTGTGTTTTTTCGGTTATTTATCTTAAGGAGGAGATCCGCTGGAATTATATCGTCGGGTTTTTGTTCATTATCTTGGCGGTGGTGATTATTTTTAAAAAGTGGTAAACGGATGAAAATAGGTTTCGGGGCCGGTGAAAACCGGACGCGCAAAGGCGGAGTGTCCCATGTTTGTTAATATTGCTATTTTTTCGCTTTTCTTTCTGGTGATCAAGCATTTTTGGGGAAGCCAGGAGGAGGAAGATGGCCAAGATTAAATATGAGTGGAACCTTGGGGAGGCTGAAACTTTTTCCGGCCCTGTCAGAGTATGAGTGGTCAATTCTGGCAGGGCTGTTTTTTAGAAAGCCAAGCATAAATTCAATGATATTTTGTTTTTGTTTCCATCTTTTAGGATTATAATTAGCCTAGTTGTCGGTTGCGGGTCATTGAGGATTTAGCCGGGTGACCTTATCCGGAAGGACTTTAAAGGAATTGGACGAAAGCATAACCGAGAGGAACGGGATCAAATGGCCAGGTTTATTAATTTGACGTCAAGAAGTGCTGGTTTGCCTCCGGGAACGATTATCCCCATTATGGAAAGAAGAAACGGCGCGGTCAAGATCACGATCATCGATTATGATGAGAATAATTTTCAGGAGAAAGTGGTCGAGACGGTCGAAGAATGTTTTTCCTTCCGGGATACCTCAACGGTCACCTGGATTAACATTGACGGTATCTATGATACGGGGATCATCGAGAAGATCGGGCAACATTTTAATATCCATCCCCTTGTCCTGGAGGATATCGTTAATACGGCTCAGCGTCCCAAGTATGATGATTTTGACGATTACATTTTTGTTGTTTTTAAGATGCTGTGTTATGACGAGGAAAAAGCGGAAGTTCGGGCTGAGCAGGTGAGCATTATCTTCGGCTCCAATTTCGTTATTTCTTTTCAGGAGCAGGAAGGGGATGTCTTTGGCCTGATCCGTGAGCGCATCCGTAATTTTAAAGGCCGCGTCCGCAAGATGAAAGCGGATTATCTGAGTTATTCCTTGCTGGATGCGACAGTGGACAATTACTTTCTCATCCTTGAGAAATTTGGCGAACGCATCGAAGACCTGGAGGACGGTCTCATCAATCATCCGGCTCCGGAAACTCTGCAGGAGATGCATGACCTCAAACAGGAATTGATATTCTTGCGCAAATCGATCTGGCCGCTGCGCGAAGTGATCAGCGGGCTGGAAAGGTCGGAGACCCTGCTCATTGATCCGATGACGGATGCCTATTTCCGTGACCTCTATGACCATACAATCCAGGTCATGGATTCCATTGAAACCTATCGGGATATGACCTCGAGTATGCTGGATATCTATTTGTCGAGCATCAGTAACAAGCTCAATGATGTGATGAAACGGTTAACCGTCTTTACCTCTATATTTATGCCTTTGACTTTCTTGACCGGACTTTACGGTATGAATTTTCGGCACATGCCAGAGCTGGAATGGTGGGCGGGATATTATGCCCTTTTGGGGATCATGCTTGTTTTGGCGGTTTCCATGTTGATCTATTTCAAACGGAAAAGATGGATCTAACAAAGGGAAAGTGAATCAGAGCGTTTTTCGCGCGCGGCGGGCTCTTTTTTGGAAATGGATTCTTCTAAATAGGCCTCCAGTATGCGATGTATCTTTTGGACCGCTGCGGTGTGCGGCAGGACATTGTAAATGACTTGCAGGTATCCGCGTTCCTTTATCAATTCAAATGTGCGTTTGAAATTGACGTCATACAGCCAGCCCAGTTGCAGTAACTTGAAATCATTAAGCGTCCGGAGGTGAACCGCCCGAACGATTTTCCTCGCCAGCAAGTCCTCCATGATTTCCGCCGAGATTTCGGGCGTATCCGGCAGCCCGAGTTCCATTCCCTCGTTTCTGGTGCGATCTTCCTTAAGGTAGTATTCCTTCACCATTTGCCAGATGTCCAATTTGTCGGCATCCCGGACCAATTGGGTAAATAGAATTTTTCTCGGATCCCCCGTTTGGGGTAATTGGGCCTGGTTATGGTGGCTGATGGCATAGGTAATCAGTTCTGCGGTCTCGGAAGGCAAATCTTTTAATATCTGATATTCGCTTAATATCTTGATGCCCAGGAGGCCATGATCGATCGATTTCATGTCCCAAAAGGTGCCGTAACGTTTATATTGTTCAAAGCGGCCGATGTCGTGGAAAAGGGCGATGGTTTCGGCCAGATAAAGGTCCGGGGGATTCAAATTGAGGCTGCCGGCGAGGGTGATGATCTCCCGACAGACGCGTAGGGTATGCGCTTTCTTGAGGGCGATATTTTTTTGGCAATTAGGTTCGTCGGTCTGGAACGAACAGACGTATTCTTCAAACCAGTTTCTATAGAATGTTAATTGTTCTTGATCAAGCATGATGAATCGCAATAGCTGGAAGTGTTGGATGCAAAAATTTATTTAAATTATCACAGGTTTCAGGGGCTGTCTAGGAATTTGTTGAGTGTGGACGGCTTGAAAATAAGAGAGGAGCGGTTTTAAGAGATCCACCCCCGGGAAAATGAAGCGTATGAAGGGGAGGAGCATAACAATTGTTGCGCTACGGCTAAAATTCCCCCGGGGATAATATTGCTGGATGTTGTTCGCGGAATGGTCGTTTGGTTAGGCGTGCTTGCGTCGTAAACCAATGCCGCCCAATAAACCCGTGGCCAATAATAAGATTGTGGATGGTTCGGGAATGGCGTTCGTTCGTGTTTCAAACGAAAAGGCTATTCCCTTGTTATAAAAATGGCAATCCGGGTCAAATCCTAATCCCAAAATCCCATCAGCGGCGTAGAGGTTTAAGGCGTCGAGCTGGGCTTGGGAAAACAGGTGCTCGTAATTAATCATTGTCGTGGGGCCGTCGATATCGGTGTAAGTATCCAGAAGTATTTGCTGGCCACCCCAGGCGAGAAAATTATCTGTGCCCCCCTTGGCGTCGGTATATACTCCAACCTGGTTGTTCGGGAGGAAGGGTTGAATATTCCCGGAATTGTCCAACAGGTGCATATAGAGGAAGTTGTTTTCTTCGGTTACCGGTTTCCAATTATAAAGCTGATTAATGGTCAGCTTGGCACTGACGATTTTTTCGTTCGGCTGAAGATTGATATTATCCCATCCCCAGGTGTAATAGCGATAGTGATCAAGGTCATACATGTTGGCCGGGTTAGGTGCAAAATTGTAGAGGGCCGCAAACGAATTTGAGGTCAGAAAGAGTACAAAAGTGAGCGCGCTGACAAGAATAATTAGTTTTGTTTTCATTGTTTTATCCCCGGCTACCGGTTAATAATAATATTTCAATAAAATAGAAGCAATTTTCATGCCAAGACAAACCAACCGTAATTGTCTGATAACCAACAAGTTAAGATTATCCCGGAAACATTTTAAAAGAATTCTTGTATAGATTTGCCGACATGTTTAGATTTATGGACAGTTACGCTTAAAACGCGGTAATTTGGGGACAAGCGGAGAGCGACGCTCCAGGGCCCGAAGTTTTGGCGCAAAAGGATCATTTTGCCTACGGCCGGGGCTTGAGCAGCCGGAGAAGATGACAAACTGAAAATATATCTTGCAATAGTTTTGACAGTGGATATAATACGAAAAATTGTTCCAAATTTCACGATTGCGAGACCTGATGAAAAAAATTTCCCCGAAAATCACTTCCCGGATCCTTTTATACCTCCGCACGCTGGAAAGTCTGCTTAAAGAAAAAAATAATTTGATTTCATCCCGGGAGCTGGCTTCGATAACCGGGCTCACCGACGTGCAAATCCGTAAAGATGTTTCGAATTTTGGCAAGATCGGGACACCGCGAATCGGCTACCCGATACGCGAATTGAAGGGCGTCTTGGAAGATTTTGTCTTGCGTCATGAGGCGATGCGTGTTGTGCTTTTCGGCGCAGGAAATTTGGGGCAGGCCATATTGAAATATCCCGGTTTTCATCCGGACAAGATCAAGCTGGTGGCCGCCTTCGACTGCGCGGAAAATCAAGTCGGCAAGATAATAAACGGCACGACCGTCTATGCGGTTTCCCGCGCTCCGGCGATTATCAAAAAAACCCGTGCCGATATCGGTATTATCGCGGTTCCGGAGGAATCGAGCCAGGAGGTGGCGGATCTCATGGTGTTGTCGGGTCTTCGCGGCATTGTAAATTTTTCGCCAAGATCGATAAATGTCCCTAAGAAAGTTTACGTTAAAGATATTGATTTTACGATTGAATTTCTTGCGCTTTTTTGCGATATTAATCAATGAATGGGTGAATGGCCCGGAGAAGTTTCCGGAAGTATTCAATATTCAATAGATCAATGAGGAGGAGTCAGATGGCAAAAATTTTGATGATCGATGACGACCAGGATTTTCTCGCCGCCAGCAAGGCCGTCTTGGAATCGCAGGGGCATCAGGTCGTTTTGGCGGATAACGCCTTGACCGGTGAAGCAAGCCTGGCGACGGAGAAGCCCGATCTGGTTTTATTGGATATCATGATGGAACAGCCGGATGACGGGATTGCCTTAGCGCATAAGCTTCGCAAAAAGGGCGTTAAGATCCCGATCGTCATTCTCAGCGCCGTGAGCAAGGTGACCGGATATGATTACGGAAAATGCGACGAGGTCTTGCCGTGCAATGCCTTTTTGCAGAAACCGGTTAGCCCAAAGGATTTAATCAAAAAGGTTGAAGGTCTTCTTAAAAAATAAATAGGAGCGGGACATGGCCAAAATGTGTGCTGTCGAAAAAAACATAATGAAGAATGGAAAATCGGTCGTTGTCTGTGACGAGACCCGGGCGGCTCTTTTGCCGATCTTGCAGGATATTCAGAAGAAGAAAGGATATATATCGGATGACGATATGCAGACCGTCGCGGACCGGCTGGGGATACACCCCGTTGAGGTCTATTCCGTGGTGACGTTTTATTCCTTTCTCAAAAAGGAAAAGCAAGGAAGGCATGTTATCCGGATCAGTCAGTGTATTTCGAATGTCATGGCCGGAAGCGATAAGATCGTCAAGGCATTTGAGAAGGCGCTCAAGATCAAAGTGGGGGAGACAACCAAGGATAATAAGGTAACTCTGGAGATGACCAATTGTATCGGGATGTGCGATCAGGCCCCCGCGATCATGGTGGATGATGAGCTTATCGGCGGGGTGACCCCGCAGAGCGTCAGGACAATCTTAAATAAGATGAAATGATCCTTAATATTTCGGAGGCGAAGATGACAATAAAACGACAGGGACCGGTTATTTTTAGCGATATCCAGCCGGACGAAGGGCTCAAAAAAGCCCTTAAGATGGAAAGAGGAGACTTGATCGAGACCATCCGCGATTCCAATATCCGGGGGCGGGGCGGGGCAGGTTTCCCGACGGGCGTGAAATGGAACCTTGCGGCCGGCGCTCAGGCTGATAAAAAATATGTTGTCTGTAACGCGGATGAAGGTGAACCGGGGACTTTTAAGGACCGGATCCTTCTAACGGAATATCCGCGTTTGATTATTGAGGGAATGATCATCGGCGCTTACGCGGTCGGGGCCGAGAAGGGATTTTTATATCTCAGAGGGGAATACCGTTCGTTTCTTCCGAAGCTGGGAAAGCTGATCGCCCAGATGAAGAAGGAAGGCCTGTTGGGCTCAGATATTCAGGGCAAGAAGGGTTTTCATTTTGACGTTGAAATTCAACTCGGCTCCGGCGCTTATGTCTGCGGGGAAGAGACGGCCCTGATTGAATCCATGGAAGGGAATCGTGGAGAGCCCCGGAATCGTCCGCCTTTTCCGGTCAACACCGGATATAACGGCTTTCCGACCGTTGTCAATAACGTCGAGACCTTTGTGGCTATCCCGCATATCGTGGCTAAGGGCGCGAAATGGTTTAAGTCGATCGGCACGGAGAAGTCCGCGGGTTCGAAATTGCTGAGTGTTTCCGGCGATTGCAAGAAGCCGGGTGTTTATGAGGTGCCGTTTGGCGTTTCGATCAAGGAAGTTTTAAAAATGGTCGGAGGTGAAAATGCCAAGGCGGTGCAGGTGGGCGGCGCTTCCGGAGAATGTGTCCCGAGCAGCCAGTTTCACCGTAAGATTGCATTTGAGGATTTGTCGACGGGCGGTTCCGTTATTATTTTCAATCAGAAACGGAATATGCTGGACGTCGCTGAGAATTTTCTCCATTTCTTTAGAGAGGAATCCTGCGGACAATGCACGCCTTGCCGCGAGGGGATCCCCGTCTTGATCAACGGGTTGGGGAAGATCCGCGCGAAAGAATGTTCCCTGAGCTATTGGGATGATTTGCTCTCACTGTGCGAGACCATGCAGATCGCGTCCAAATGCGGTCTGGGGCAGTCGGTTCCCAAGGCCTTTCTGTCGATATTAAATAATTTCAAGAGCGAATACACACTTATTAAATAGAAGGAGTAGACACATCATGCCCAAAGAGCCATTTACGAAATCAACTTCTCGAGCGCCGGTCAGCCAAAGGGCGCAAACCGTAGGAGCGGTCGACAGTCAGGATTTGGGGGCCATGGTTACAGTGGTGATTGACGATGTGGAGGTCAAGGTTCCCATGGGGACCACGATCCTGGAAGCGGCACAAAACATCAATATCAAGATCCCGACGCTTTGTTTTCATGACGATCTGTGTTTGGCCGGCGTCTGCCGCGTCTGTGTGGTGGAGGTGGAAAAAGAGCGGACCCTGCAGGCTGCCTGTTCTTATCCGATCATTCATTCGATTAAGGTCAAAACATATTCGGCGAAGGTGAGGCGGGCCCGGCAGAATATCTTGAGCCTCTTGTTGAAGAACCATTATGGCGAATGTTATTCGTGCGAGAAGAACGGC
>Ga0265297_10004052_pt1 | contig 24812 bp, 19 predicted proteins | sample Munlanlwell13791_FD_192502 | JGI IMG/M metagenome (GOLD analysis project Ga0265297, IMG submission 192502) | Leachate microbial communities from a municipal landfill in Southern Ontario, Canada - Leachate well 137-91 | ecosystem: Engineered > Solid waste > Landfill > Unclassified | place... | reverse complement strand
ATAAATCTCTATCAGAGGGGCTAAGAGGATTGGATAAAATGAAGGTTATTCGTTCGTTGATACCCGCAGTTACGCATGTAGATTATTCAGCGAGAATCCAGACTATAAAAAAGGAAGATAATCCACTATATTATGATACAATAAATCAATTCTATAAAAAAACCGGTTGTCCTGTAGTAATCAATACTTCGTTTAATATAAGGGGTGAGCCGCTTGTCTGCAGCCCGGAAGATGCCTTTAGGTGTTTTATGCGGACGGAAATGGATAATCTTGTAATGGGAAGGTTTTTATTGGATAAAAAAGAGCAGGAGGCGGTTAATAATGGCGGGAATCGGCGGGAAGCGTTTGAGCCCGATTGAGGATATGAAGAGATTCGGTATAACTATGGGGATGGGTTTTCTTGTTATTGCCATAATCGTTCTTTTCGGGAACAGGCACAACCCTTTATTCATTTTCTTTGTGTCTTTTGTTTTCTTCGTTTTAGCTTTTCTCCGGCCGCTTATTTTAAAACCCATTTATGTATTTTGGATAAAGATGGCATTTTTATTGGGCTGGGTAAATACCCGGATAATTTTAATTGTATTATTCTATACGCTTTTTACTCCAATAGGCCTTGTAATGAAATTATTCAGGATTGATTTGTTGGATATGGCTATTGATAGGAATAGGGAATCATATTGGAGAAAGAAAGAAGAAATCGATCCTCCAGCTGATTATCGAAGGCAATTCTAAAAGTCCAGGAGACTATGGGAAAGATTTCAATCTTGCGGGAATTCTGGGATTTTCTGCGTATCAGAAAAAAATGGTGGCTGGCACCGATAATAATTATGTTATTTTTCTTGAGCATGTTAATGTTTTTATCGCAGGCTAGCGCAGTCGCCCCTTTTGTATATACTTTATTTTGATAATAGCGGAGTCAACCCAGGTGATTATAGAATTAATCGAGGTTAATTATAAAATTTATGCTTGAAGAAGGATTGGTGTCTATTATTATTCCTACATATTTAGAAGCAGAGAATATCCAGGATTTATTGGAACGTTCCGTATATGTTTTGGAAGCCGAGAGTGCCATAAAATACGAGATATTGGTTATTGACGATGATTCCTCCGATGGCACACTTGATATCGCTCAGAAGGTTTTAGAAAATAGAGGCAAGGTTATCAGGCGTGTTTCTGGCATAAAAAGTCTTTCTCTTTCGGTGCTAGACGGTATTAAAGAAGCAAGAGGTGATATTATTGTAATTATGGATGGTGATGGAAGTCACCCTCCGGAGCTAATCCCTCTTTTTGTCAGGAATCTTAAAGAAGGTTATGATTTAGTAATTGGGAGCCGCTATATCCGTGGCGGTGGAACAAGAAACTTTCCGTTATCGCGTAAGATAATCTCGCGCTTAGCTTGCTTACTAGGCAGGATAGTTAGTGGTGTTAAAGATAATACTTCTGGTTTTCTGGCTATAAGAAAAAAGGCTCTAGAAGGCGTAGTATTTACGTCTTCGGGTTTTAAGATAGGTTTGGAGATATTTGTCAAAGCTCATGTAAACAGATTTAAGGAAGTGCCTTACGTTTTCGTGAATAGGACGAAAGGAAAGAGTAAGTTGAGAATAAAGACTATCATTGAATATCTTTACCAGATTTCTGTTCTTTTAAGGAGCAAGTTTTAGAAAATAGAAATTTATGAGTATCTGAAATAAGAAATATGTTGTTTTCACCGGCTACTTTAAAGTTATTATGAGAATTGCCTTGGTTTTTCCAAAATATACCCATAAAGATTTTTCTGAAAATCTGAAGATTGTAAATGAGGAATTCTGCTTTGCACCACCAATTATATTGGCATATGTAGCTGCTATTTTAGAGCAAAATGGGCATAAAGTCATCATTTTGGATGCTAGGGCGCTCAATCTTTCAAATAAAGAATTGCTCCTTAAACTAAAAACATTCAAACCCGATCTCCTCGGCTTTAGGGCGGAAAGCTACCATTTTCACGATGCGTTAGAATGCATCACTTATTTGAAACATGGTTTAAGCATACCCGTTTTTGCAGGAGGGCCAAACCTATCTTATTATCTGGAAGATACTATGTCTTATCGGCAGATAGATTACGGGATTATTGGAGAAGCGGTTACTTCTTTACCGAAACTCGTCGCAGCGCTGGAGAATAACGGAAGAATAAGCGGAATAGAGGGTATAGCCTATCGGGAAAACGGTCAGCTGAAGGTATCGGTCGCTATTCCGGAACCGCTAGATTTTAACGCCTTTCCTTTCCCCGCGCGACATTTATTACCCAATGAGAAATATTATTCTTTTCCTTCTCAGAGGAGAAATTTCACTATAATGGTAACTACTAAGGGATGTCCTTATAAATGCAGTTTCTGTGCTATAAATTGTCTTCCGTATTCTGAGAGATCAGCCGACAGAGTCGTTGAGGAGATTGAAGAATGTGTCCGAAGATACAGGGTTAGAGAAATAGATATATTCGACGCAACTTTCTTTTACAATCGCAAACGGGATATGGAGATTTTTAGCCAAATAATCAAAAGAAGGATACCGGTGGAATGGTCTTGCAGAACCAGGGTGGATTTGGTTGATGGCGAGTTACTTGATATGGCCTATAGGGCTGGGTGTCGCAGGATATATTATGGGATTGAATCAGCCAGCCTGGAGGTCCTGAAAACGATTAACAAAGGAATCACTCCACTAAAAATCAAAGAGGCTATTGCCCTGACCCGTAAGCATAAGATTAGGACTCTCGGTTTTTTTATGTTCGGCGCCCCCGGAGAGACGATAGAGACGATAGAGAAGACGATTGAATTCAGCAGGGAGCTTAAGTTGGATTTTATCCAAATTTGCAAGACCATTGCAAAACCTGGTTCGAAATTGGACATTCTCTTGAAAACGGAGACAGGAAGGGATTATTGGAGTGAATATATATCCGGAAAGAGCGGTAGAAATTGTCCTCCATTCCCTATGCCTTGGACTGATTTAAGCAATGAAGAGCTGATTGGCTATTTGAAAAAAGGATACATCCGGTTTTACTTCAGGCCATCGCAAATATTAAGGATTATTTTCAGAATAAAATCAATTGATGAATTATTTAGGTATATAGCAGTTAGTTTGAAGATGGTTATGTTTTTATGTAAGTGGAGAATTAAAAATGAAACTCCGCGATAAAATTCAATCTTTGGCTTCGATATTAAAGGTAAAATTTCTAAATAGACGTATTCCTCTTGCAGTGCGCTTGCAGGTAACAAATCGTTGCACTCTGCAATGTAAATATTGTAATCTCTGGAGTTTTAAAACAGGCGAACCAAGCACAGAAAGAATTTTCGGTTTAATAAAACAGCTGTCGTTATTGGGGACAAAAAGAATTTCAATCAGCGGAGGAGAGCCATTGTTAAGAGGAGACATTGCTGAGATAATTAATTACTGTTGTAAAAATGGGATTTATCCGGAGATGAACTCTAACGGCAAGTTAGTCCCTGGAATGATAAAAGAAATCAAAAACCTAAATTTTTTGAAATTAAGCCTCGATGGTCCTGAAGAAGCACATGATTTAATAAGAGGAAGAGGTTCTTATAAAGATGTAATAGCGGCTGCAGACGCAGCTTACAAGAATAGTATAAATTTTGGTTTTGCCACTACTCTTACTAAATACAACATTGATTTTCTTGATCATCTTCTAGTTGTCGCGAAAAGATATGGCACTATTGTTGCCTTCCAGCCAATAAAAAAACTTTACCGGGGAATTAATGATATTGAAGAATTGGCGCCTCCCGAAGGAAAATTTAAACAAGCTATTGGCAAGCTGATTCTTGAGAAGAAATCCGGAAATATTTATATACGCAATACATTAGATAATCTTTGGCATATATATAATTGGCCTATATATGGAAAAATAAAGTGTTGGGCAGGAAAAATTTTTTGTATTATTGACGTAACCGGCGATCTTTATCCCTGTGATAGGGTAAATTACGGTGTTTTGCTGCCAAATTGCATAGAAATAGGTATAGAAAAAGCTATAGGAAAGCTCCCTGAGATTAATTGTAGCGGTTGTGGATTCTGTGGGTCTCTAGAGTTGAATTATCTAATGAGTTTTAAGACTAGTATACTTTCTTCAATAAGAAAAATAATAGGAAAAATATAGCCAAGTTTATGTTGAGAAAATGCTTAAAATATTTCAGGCTTGTTTATAAAAAACCTCTTTTGCTTTTGAGGATTATTGATAATTACTTTAAAATATATATATTACGAATGGATGTTCTAAGAAAAGTGGATATTTGTTTGACTCTTCGTTGTCCTTGCAGTTGTGATAAATGTTCTTCTGCCAAGATGTATAATTCTTCCAGAAGAGAACTTAATCCTAGTGAAATTGGAGAAATAGCTAAGCAGTGCCTTGAATTAGGGGCCATTCAGTTTAATTTAACCGGAGGCGAACCCTTATTAAGAGAAGATATCCTGGGAATTATAAAATTCCTCCAGCCCCAGAAAGTTTTTATAAGTATAAACACTACAGGATGGCCTTTAAATAGAGAACTAATAGAGAAATTAAAAGCTGCTGGGGTAGATATGATAAAGATGAGCTTGGATAGTTCAGTAGCGGCTGAGCACGATAAATATCGCAATAGCCCCGGGGGTTATGAAAAAGTGATGGAAAATCTAAGGTATATAAAAGAAGTGGGCGGAATTAATAGCCATATTTCTACCGTGACTATCCCGGATAATATAAGGAGCGGAAAAATTTTTGATATTCTAAAAATAGCGGAAAAATTCAATTCTACCCTAGCATTAACCATTCCTGTTCCTGCCGGTAAATGGTCAGATAATTATAAAATACTTATTAATGGCGAAGATAGAAAGGTATTGAATAAGTTACTTAAAAACCATTTATTGGTTACGGAAGATATACACGCGAGTTATAGAAAAGTGAGGTGCCCGGCGGGAACCGAATCTATGTATATAACTTGCTATGGGGATATAATTCCTTGTTCTGTTCTTCAGATATCATTTGGAAATATTCGTAAAGAGAAGTTGAAAGATGTCTATATGAAAATGTTGAGATTTCAGCCATTAAGGGAATCGGTATCTGTGTGTAAGGCTGGAGAAGTTAAATGTTTTATTAATAAATGGTTAAAGCCAATCAGCAAATCGAATTTGTTCCCGGTGGAAGTTTCTAATCACCCTTCCTTTTCAGAAGAGCAAAATGAAGCTAAAGAAAGTTCGAATATCCAAAATACTGCTTTTTAGCCCAAAGCCAGCTTTTTTAATCGTCTTATTTTGATTCTACCGGTAGGAATCTTTGAAAGATATTGTAATCTCTGATAGCCGGTGGTATCATTGCAGTAACTACCAGAAGTATGGTTTTATAGTCGGAAAGTTACCTAAAAATAAGTTAGTTATATTCGGACTCAAGGTTTTAATGATATTTTAAAATTAAAAATAGAGAAATATGATTCTAGCCTTTCCTGGAAAATATACCGTTTGTTATCAAGGAATCTGGAGAGATGTTGTTCGAGGCCTTCTTTTTAGCAATAGGGAGGCCAGCCTGGTGGTAGAAAAATTTGAGCAACGGTTTGCGGATTACATCGGTACGCGGTATGCTGTTGCCACATCTTCTGGCAGATGGGGTTTATATCTTATTTTGATGAGCCTTGGTTTACAGAGCGATGATGAAGTATTGGTTCCTGCAATTACCCATCCTAGTATTCCTTCTGTAGTGAAGGAAGCAGGTGCTAGGCCGGTATTTGTGGATAGCGAATCCGATTCTTTCGGCCTAGATATAAACCAGTTAAAAAACAAAATAAGCAAGAAAACCAAGGTTATTATAGCGACGCATCTCTTTGGAGTTCCTTGTGATATCGAAAATATTGTAAAGATCGCCAAAGATAAGAACATCGTTGTGATTGAAGATTGTGCCCATGGTGTAGGAGTTAAGGTTGGCGGAGTAAAGGTCGGAAATTTTGGTAAAGCAGCGTTTTTCAGTCTGGAAACTACAAAATTAATAAACACACTTGGGGGAGGCATGGTTACAACTAATGACTATAATTTGTATGCCAGTATAAAATACCAATTAAGTTCTTATAGGCTTCCAACTAAACCAGAAATGCTAAAGAAAATTTTACGTTTTTTTGTGCATGGATTGTATAGTAACAGGATAACTTTTACGCTGGCCGTATTTCCATTTATCCGTTTTTTGAGCATTTTTGATATAAATTTAATTCAAACCTATAAAAAATTGCGGAGGACTAGGCTGGATAATTACAAGATACGTTTTACAGGGATGCAATCAGTTTTGGGAATAAAACAGTTAGATGAAATAGATGATAGGAATAAGAGAATAAAAGATAATATTAATCTCTTGAAGGAGAGAATACAAAGTCCGGGTATAAGATTTATTCTGAAAACTCCAAATATGGCCAGCGTGCAATATTTATTTACCTTCTTTATCGAGAATAATGGCATTTTTAAGAAGCTTTTATTAAGGAAAGCAATTGAGAGTGAGAATAGGATACTTGAGCTATGCCCGAAGCTATTTGGCGATAATGGCGAATACAATAACTCTGAGCAATTGCATAAAAGGGCTTTACAGATTTCGGTAAGCGCTGATTTGAATAAGAATGATATCCTTTATCTTGCCAATGCGATAGAAACAGTATTAAAACAGCTGTGAACAATTAAATTTCAATGAAGAGTGTAATAATTAGCGCTGATGATTTTGGTTTAACCGAGAGTATAAATAAAGGAATAATTCAGGCATACAAAGAGGGAGCGGTATCGAGCGCTTCTTTAATGGTGAATATGCCTGGGTTCGAAGATGCAGTAAGTTTGATTAAGGATAATCACGGGTTGGATATAGGATTGCATGTTAATATTTACAGGGGGAAGCCGGTATTACAGGAAGGCAGGATAAGGTCTCTTATTGATGAAAACGGATTCTTCCTGCAAGATATTTTTAAGATAGCCAAAGGAATTTATCAAAAAAGTATTAATTTTTCGGAATTGGAATCAGAGTGCGACGCTCAAATTAGAAGAGCCTTAGATAGAGGCATTAACATAACCCATTTAGATAGCGAAAAACATCTGCATTTGATAGGTCCTCTTTATAAAGTTATAGTAAGACTGATGAAGAAATACGGAATCCACAAGATTAGAAATATAAATGAGGGGCTATATCTTGCGAAATTCATCTTTAACCAGAAAATCGATCCAGGCTTGTCGTTATGCAAAACAATCATCCTTCAGTTTCTCTCTATGCGTAGGAAAAAGTTTAATTTAAAAAACTCGATAAAAACAACCGATTATTCGTTTGGTCTGTATGAAACAGGGGATATGGTCCTTGATAAGTATGAAAAAGTATTAAAATCTTTGCAAGACGGCGTAACGGAAATATTTTGCCATCCGGGATACTGCGATACGCCATGCGGTAAACCTTCTTCAGTAAGTGGGAGATTCTACCCGAAAATGAATAGAAGGGCAGAATTAGATGCCTTGCTCTCTCCGAGATTAAAAGAAATGATGGACAGGCTGGGCATAGGTTTAATCACTTATAAAACATTATAATTTTTTTTGGTGTAGGATATAATTCATATATTAGCTATAAGTATAGGATATGAAGATAAGTCAAAAAATAATTATTGGGAGTGAGATTATTCGGAAGAGAGTCTTGTTTGATGTTTCTCCTTTTTTGGTGTCTTGGTCGCTAACTAACAGATGCAATTATCAATGTAAATATTGTAGCGTCTGGAAGACCGAAGGCAGAGAGTTGACCACAAAAGAGGTGCTGTTTATTATTGACGAGCTTGCTAGATGTGGGAATAGAGCGATTGCTTTTACCGGAGGGGAGCCTCTTATCAGGGGTGATATAGGTGAAATTGTAGATTATTGTTTTGCCAAGAATATATATACTAAAATAACTACAAATGGTTTTTTCATAAAGGATAAAATTGGTTCTCTTAGAAAGGCAGGTATTATAAGATTAAGTTTAGACGGGCCAAGAGAAATAAATGATGCGTACCGTCAGGCCGGGGCTTATGATCGAGTTATCCAAGCAATAAAGCTTTTACGTGAAAAAAATATTGGAGTAGCGCTGAATTGTATAGTATCAAGATCAAATTTGCCCTACATTGCTGATATCTTAAACGAGGCAAAGTATCTAAATGTTAAGATTTTTTTTCAGCCGTTAGAATACCGCAACAACAGAGATTTTTTCGTTTCCAATTCTCCTACTAAAGAGGAATATGACAAAGCCTTTATGTTCCTTATCGCCGAGAAAGAAAGAGGCAATAGGTTTATAGGGAATTCTCTTCCCGTTCTGCGTTATTTTCGTAATTGCCCTGATTCCATCGCTGTAAAATGTTGGGCTGGAGTTTTGATTTGGAGGATAACGACTGATGGGATTATCATAGGCTGTGACCGTTTTAGAGGAATTAGTGATTCATATGATTGTTTAAGAGGGAATCTTAAGAAGGTGTTGCCAACATTAGCTCCGATTGATTGTATTGGCGGATGCCTACGTAATTATACTATTGAATTAAGCTATTTATTATCGTTTAACTTAGATTCGATTTTTAACTTAATAAGTGATTTTTGATTCTTCTTGTAAAAATAATAGGCACTATTATTTCAGATTGCGGCAAACTTCTTGCATTTTTAGAGCGTTTGCCCTAGAGGCATGGGCATTATATGAAGTGTTCTAAAGCGAGTTTTGGGATCTTCTAATTTATTTGAAAGGATTACCATTATGTCGGCAATATGGGGTATTTATCATTACAACAAGAACAAGAAAGTAGAGCAAGCCGAAATGATAGAAATGGGAGAAGACCTCTTCTACCAAGAAATTTCTTATCGAGAAATATCGATTTTCGATAATATTGGTTTGGGGCGGTTAGCGGTAGATATGCGCCAAAAAGGTCAAAGAGAGTATCCATTAAGCAATGAGGATAAAACATTCTTTATGGTTTTTGATGGATTTATCAGTAATTATGATCAATTGAAAGCATCTCTTATAAGGGAGGGGCACCGTTTTAGTTTGGATGCGGAACCTGCAGAGGTTGTTTTGCATTTATTTGAGGATAAAGGAGGGGATGGATTACAAGAGCTTAATGGTAAGTTTGCCTTTGCCATTTGGAATAATAGGGTTAAAAAATTAATTTTAGTCCGTGACCGTTTCGGTATTGCGCCATTATATTACTATGATAATGGAAAATCCTTGTTTTTTTCTTCTTATATAAGGCCAATTTTGAGAATAAGAGATATCGGTAGAGAGTTAAATCCTCAAGCCCTCTATGACTACCTATCTTTGAACTATGTTCCTTTTAACCAAACTCTTTTCCAAGGAATAGAGTCAGTTCCTCCTAAGTATTATTTAGGGTATTCGGACGCAGAGCGGTCTAAGAAACAGTATTGGGATTTTAGGGTGGAGCCTGAATTAGAAAGCGACCAAAAGCAGATTGAAGAAGAATTGAATGAAAGATTAAAAACGGCAGTTAAAAGGCTTCTTCCTTTAGATAATACAGCCGGAGTTTTTCTTAGCGGAGGATTAGATTCTGCAGCGATAACTTGTTGTTTAAAGGAGCTATACCGGGATCCAATTGATACTTTCGGAATCTCTTTTAAGAATAGGGAGTACGATGAATCTAAGTATGGGCAAATTGTCTCTAATTATTTTAATACAAGGCACCATATTATTCCTATAGTTGATAAGTTTAAGAGGGAGTATCAAGAGATTATAACTTGTTATGAGAACTTGCATGCTTCAAGTGCGATCGTTCCTTTTTATTATCTTGCGCAGACCGCCGGAAGGGATAAGGCATATATGTTTTGTGGAGATAGCGGCGATGAGCTCTTGGGAGGGTACCTTGAGTTATTAGCCGATAAATTTCTGCCATATTATAAGAAAACTCCAGCCATAATACAGCGTTTATTTAATTCAATTGTAGACGTTCTTCCTGTTTCTGATGCTCCGGTAAGCTTTGACTATAAGGCTAAACTTTTCTTAAGAGGAGCGAGAAAAGATCAATTAAGGGCTCATTATTACTGGCGTGAGGTATTTACTGAAGAAGATAAGAGTAGGTTGCTTGTTGGGGATCTCTATAATCGAAAAATATTTCCGGAGACATTCGAAAGATATGCCGGGTATGTTAATCATTATCCATGCGACGATATGTTAAGGTCATTTCAATTCGGATATCTGAATGTGCTAATACCGTATAATAACTTACCTTACTATAATACTCTTTGCGCAGCGCATTCCGTAGATATAAGGTTCCCCTTTCTTGATAATGAACTTGTTAATTTTATGTTGAGGATTCCTATGTCTTTGAAACTAAAAGGGATGAGTACTAAATACATACTAAGGCAGGTTCTAAGGAATAAGCTTCCTAGAGTTATACTTTCGAGAAAGAAACACGGATTAAGCTGTCCCATAAAGATTTGGATAAAACAGGACATGAGGGATATATTTATGTATAGGTTAGGCAAATCAAATCTTAAGAAACATCCTTATATAGAAGTTAAATATGTCCAGCAATTGATAAAAGAGCATCTCGATGGAAAAATCGATAATGTGCGAAAAATCTGGGGTTTATTCTGTTTTGTCGTGTGGTATGATAAATATTTTAATTCTTCTATTTGATAGCTTAATGTTTATTGCATAAGAGTACATGTCTAAGATAATTTTCGTGAATCCACCTTTAACCTCTTATCAGAGATATGGTGTTCTAGGAGCTGCCTTAGAACATCTTCAGCCGGTTAACCTATGCTATCTTGCCGCGGCTACATGTAGAGCCGGATTCGAGACCGAAATCATAGATTCACCATTACTTGGTAAAAGCATAGAGGATGTGACACTGGAAATCATAACAAAATCTCCTGAATATGTCGGTATTACTGCTACAACTTGCGCTGTTTTTAATGCTGGAATGCTGGCTAAGAGCATAAAAGAGCGCAACCCCGATATCGTAACTATTCTTGGAGGGGTACATATTTCTGCTTTACCTGAGAAGACAATGAGCGCCTTTAAAGATATTGACTTCGGGGTGATTGGAGAGGGCGAAGAGACAATTGTTCGGTTATTGTATGCCTGTGAGAATAGGGATAATGTAAGAAATATTCGTGGAATTATCACAAGAGATAAAGAAGAACTTATTTTATCTGGCCCCTCTAACCCAATAGATAACTTAGATTCTCTTTCTATGCCTGCATGGGAATTGCTTGATAATTTTAGTAATTATAGCCCCAATTTACCCGGTCTCCACAGGTTTCCCGTGGCAGGGCTTATAACCTCTAGAGGGTGTTCAAAAAGATGCATTTTCTGTGATAAATCAGTTTTTGGCAGTAGGATAAGAAGCCACAGCCCGAAATATATTATTGAAATGATAAAGCGTTTATATGATAGTTATCACATAAGGGAGGTTATCTTTAAAGACCCGGACTTCGCGTTTTCTAAAGATAGAGTGATAAAGTTTTGCAGAATGCTTAAAACGGAAAACTTGGATATAGCCTGGACATGTATGATGCGAGCAGATAGCGTGGATAAGGAGCTTTTGTTTGAGATGAAGGATGCGGGATGTTGGCAAGTCGGTATCGGCATAGAGAGTGGTTCTCAGAAAATTCTGGATTTTCTCAAAAAGGGTATAAAATTGGAAAAGATAAAAACTTGTGTTAATCTTCTCCGTGAGGCAGGGCTGAATATCATGGTTTATTTTATGTTAGGAGCGCCTTTTGAGTCAGAAGATACCATTAACCAAACAAGAAGATTTATAAAAGAGTTAAGAGTCGAGAATCTAAAGCTTAATTTTTTTACACCATATCCCGGTTCCTCCATATATAGAGATATAAGAAACTTTGGTGATTTTACAGAAGATTGGTCTAAGATAAATGGCGCGTCTGCGGTGTTTATCCCGTTAGGATTAAAAAAAGATAAGTTGCAACATTTTTCGAAGAAGATACTCAGAGAGTTCTACTTTAGGCCAAGGATAGTTATAGGTTATTTGCCTAGACTTCGGAACTTAAGGACGATAAAAAGATTTTTTATTGGAATGCTGGTTCTAATCAAATATATCTTAAAAAGAAAATGAACGAAAATTTTGGAATAGACAAAGTTATCCTGTTAATCTTGACGGCGGCAGTAGTTTTATTCTGCTCGCCCCTTTTTAAAAACATTCTCTATATAAGCGCAAACGACGATTGGTTCAATTTTTTTAAATATAACCATTTCGACCGGCTCTGTGTTCTTAGATATCATCAACTGCCGCTTTGGTCTCCCTATTCTGGAGGTGGATTCCCAATAATAGGTCGTGCTTATGCGGGGTCTATCAATCCTTTATTTATTTTTGTATTAATTTTTGGAGAGATTGTAGGGTTAAAAATCATAGTATTGATTATATATTTTGCTGCAATCACAGGCATGTATTATCTTACGAGGTTTGTGCTTAATTTCCATCCTTTTGCCTCAGCTTTTTCAGCGGTTGTTTTTACCTTTTCTGGCTATATACCTTCTTTTGTTAGTGATGGTAATTATAACAATGTATATATTTATTTCTTGCCCTGGGCATTGGCATTCTTATTAAAATCCGTGTACGCTGAAGCAAGAGTGAAATATATAATATTATCTTGTATCTCATTATCTCCTATATTGCTGCAGGGAGGGCTTCCTTTTGTAGTGGCTTTGGGATTAATTTTCCTGGTGTCAGTTTTTAGCATGTTTAGATTTAACCGTAAAAAGAAAAGTGTTAGATTAGACTTTCGGTATCTAAAGATTTTTTTGGTCGTAGTGTTGTTAACATTGTCTATATGTGCCGTAAAGATATTCCCTACAGTTAAGACAACAAATTCAAAAGTTGCACCTGTCCATTCAGTATATGAAGATAATTATGAGGCTATTTCGAGATATGCAGTTGAGAAGGGCAAAGCTTTGAGTTGGAGCAGCTTATATTCTTGTTTGTTCGTGAGGAATTTTCGGGGTATACTGCCCACTTATTACGTTGGTTTTATTCCCGTTATATTCTTTTTATTATCCCTTTTTATTAGGCCGAAAAAGAACCTTAAATGGCTGTTTGTCTTTGTGATATTTTTATTTCTTTCTATGGGTCCGCTTGCGCCGTTTGATTTGTTTAAGTTCCTTTGGGCATCGCATAAATATATTCATTTTATTTATAAGCATAACAAGTATTTTTCAATAGGTATTATTTTTACAATAGCTATTTTAGGGGGGAGTTTTCTTTCGTATTTTTTTCGTAAAAGGTATGCTAGAAAATCGGTAAAGTATATTACGGTAGGGTTTTTATCAGTTTTATCCGTAATAGCATTCCTCGATTTATTCGCCACAAACATAAAGTTTCACAAAAACATATTTACGTTGCCTGTCCCGGAGTTAAAAGAAGAGAAGAATTTCTTTCAGATTTTTGTAAAAGGCATACCTCTTCGTGATCCAATATGTATGCATGAATATTTTTATTTGCTTCGCAATGTGGGTTTAATTAACTGGCATGGTGATATTTTACTCAAGGAGTCCGCTGAGCCTAAGTATTACACAGTTCCTTCAGTTTGGGAAGACTTTGACAAAATGGAGCTGAATCCTTCATACAGGGGAGAGTTTTATTTCTTGACCCCATCCAATAAAGTGGAATGTAGTTATTTTAGCCCATGTAAACTTATTCTAGACGTAGAAGTAAGAGAACCAGGTTTTTTGGTTGTAAACCAGAATTATCATCCGGCTTGGCATTCAACTGCAGGCAAAGTATACGATTACAATGGCCTTTTGGCAATTAGTTTAAAAATGACAGGGAGATACAAAGTAGTGTTGTATTATGTGCCTATGGAGTTTTGGTTAGGCGCAGCTATTAGTTTGTTAACGCTTAGTTGTTTAAGCATATTGTTTATTAAATATGAGATTAAGAGAAAAGATAAATATCGGATATAAGATTATAAGGGCTAGGTTATTGAATGCCGGGTTTCCCTTGCTTGTAGGTTGGTCGCTTACCAATAGGTGTAATCTCAGTTGTGTATATTGCGGCAGAGGAAACCTAGAGGTTAGGGAATTGAAAGCTCAAGATATATTTTCCATAATCGATAAGCTAAAAGTGCTGGGGACTAAAATGATATCGTTTACAGGAGGGGAGCCTTTATTAAGAGATGATATTGGCGATATTATTTCCTATACTCGCGATAGCGGAATATATGCCAATATGAATACAAATGGAATATTATTTGTGGAAAAGATCGGTGAACTGAAAAACCTTCACAGTGTGAAGTTCAGCCTGGATGGGCCTGAGGAGGTTAATGATTTTATAAGGGGCAAAGGAACTTTTAAGAAAGTACTTGAAGGGGTGAAAGCGGCTAAGGCCAGTGATATCGCTGTTTCTATTGTTACAGTATTGTCTAAATATAACCTTGGCCATATAGACTATTTGGTCAAATTTGCCGAGGACTTGGACGCAGGAATACTCTTTCAGCCTTTAACATTGAATTTATTATCTAGCAGTATTATCAATACTCATATCCCAGATGAACTGGAATATCGGGTTGCAATTGATAGATTGATTAAGCATAGGAATAATAGCAAATCTATTTTGAGCACAAAAGAAGAATTGGGCTATTTAAGGAATTGGCCGAAGGGCAAAAATATAACATGCTATGCCAGGAAGATAAGTTGCAGGATCGAGACGGACGGATATCTGTATCATTGTGGAAGACGGCAAGATAGAGCTACGGCATTTAGCTGTTTGGATGATAGCGTAGAAAAAGCTTTCGGTAGCTTAGCTTGTGTATCATGTAATCGCTGTTGGTGTGCGTTAAGGTTGAAGACAAACTATATCGCCTCTCTGAGCCCAATAGCTATACGTTCTGCCTTTGAAAGACTGTAAAAAGGCTGAATTTCTTATTGTCGTTAAGTTTCCTTAATTGCGCAGGATTGGTATGTTTAATAAAAAACTTATAAGATTATTTTTTATTATATTGATAACTGTTCTTATATTTGTGGTTATATTTATAAAGATAGACCTGCGAAAAGTGGGTGTAGCGCTTACTTCTGTAGATTTAAGATTATTTATACTTGCGGCAGCTGTTTCTATTTTCTTTAATATATTTGTAGCTGCAGATAAATGGAGGATGATTCTGAAGGGATTGGGCAGTAGTATTTCATTCAAAGAAGCGCTACTTATAATAAGCGGGTCTATGCCGGTGCGTTTTATACTGCCTCTAAAATTAGGAGAACTATCCAGAGCTGTATATCTAAAACGCAGAAAAAGAATAGGCTTTGATTATGGAATAAGTATTACAGTGTTTGAAAAGGTAATGAACTTATTCGGTATTCTGATTATTTTATGCTCAGCCCTCTTTTTTTATGGAATCGGTTTATCTGGCGTGAATGTCATATCTCCTATGGTATTATGCGTGTTTCCCGTAGATAGGCTTAAGAAGTTGCGTAGTAATTTGTTTGATTTTCTTAAACGAATGGTTAGCGTCTTCGGAAGACTAAATTATAGTAAAAGGATGTGGCTATTGGCATATTCTGTATTCTTCCAATTTTCGGAATTGATTACCGCCTGTATTCTATTTAAAGCGGTAGGGTTATCGATACCTGCTTACATAATATTCATATATATTCCAGTAGTGGTTTTATTAAGCAATATTCCTTTAACAATCGCTGGCCTAGGGACTAGGGAAGCAGCGATTATTTTTCTATTTTCTAAATATGGACCCCAAGAGCTACTTTTTACTTCAGCAATTCTGATTTCTTTCATCGAACATATTTTACCGACGGTGATAGGCTTGATTTTTCTTTCACCTTTTATTAAGAATACTTTACATGGAGATTATATGGTAGGCAATGATCCCGGTTAGTATATTTTAACATGTAGTCGGGAGTCAGTAATAATTCGTTGTTCCTAACAGGAATAAAAATGACAAAAAATAACAAAGGCGTGTGGATTTTTGCGGTAGTATTTTTGGCTATATTCATTACTTTATTCTGTCAATACCCGTTGCTAAAGGATAAATATGTCATTCAGGACGATGTGCGACCGAATATTTTCTGGATGGTAAAGTTTCAAGACCCCAAGCTTTTCAAAAATGATATTCTTTCTAGGTATTCATCATGGGTTACTCCCATTGGAATAAAGTCTGTTTATTCCTTGACCAATTTTTTTGTTGATCCCATTATAGTAGCTAAAGTTTTATGTTTTTTTCTGTGCCCTATCGCGGCAATATACTTCTTTAAATTAGGAGAATTGGCATGGAATAGTAAAATCGGGTTTTTGTCAGCCGCCTTATTCCTGTTTGTTGCTTGGTATAAGGAATTTATTTTTTTTGAAGACGGAGGCACAGGAGATTTCTTTCCTGTACTTTTGATAGCCTTTCTTTATTATTTTATTAAAAGAGATTACCTTAAAACTACTTTGGTTATTATTCTTCAGGCCATTTTTTATCCTCCCGCAATTCTAATCTGTTTATTTACCTATGGCATTTCTTTTGTTAGACGTAAACAAAAAAGGCTTTGTATTGAAATAGGCAGGAAAAAGCTACTCTATTTCTTGACCGCTATAACTCTTTGTTTTTTTATTCTCTTTCCGAAGTATCTCCTAAGAGACAAGGAATTCGGAAAGATAATTACCTTACCGCAAATGAAGAGTATGCAAGAATTTTATCCCGGTAGGAAAATTTACCAAGAGCCAGAGCCCCGCGGAAGAATGCCTATTATTTTTCCTTCTTTATATGAAAGGTTGACGAATGATAGAAGCGGAATCAATCTTAATAGTTCGATTTTATTCCTTGGTTTATTTTCCTTGCTGCTATTAATCTTATTGAGAAAAAAGGCGTTAATATTACCCAGAGAGTTATGGTGTTTTTTGCTGGCAAGCATAATTTTGTTTATGGGAGCCAATGCGGTGATGTTAGCTCTCTTTGAGCCGTCAAGATATATAAGGACATCTTTACCGATTTTTTTAGTATTCTTTATTGTGGTGAATTCTTATAGATTGATTAGCGAGGTTAAGAAAAGCATTTATCGAAGGACAGTCGCGTCGTTTATAATTACTGCCACCTTGGTTTTTTATCTTCCACGCATACAAGGGGATAGTGAATATAAGGCTAAGGATGCGGAACTTTACAGTTACTTATCTACTTTGCCGAAAGATGTCCTGATTGCCGGGCATCCAAGGGATATGGATAATGTTCCTATTTTTTCCAAGAGAAAAGTATTGATTATGGAAGAGCTCTCTTTGCCTTATTACCCTGATTTTTACGAAAAGATTAAAGAACGAACTTATGATTTCTTTGATGTCTATTATGCGACCACCCCCGATAAACTTTGCGCATTCTGCTCGAAATACGGAATTACACATTTTGTTGTTTACAATTCGCATTTCGCAAAAGATTATCTTCGGAATAAGAAATTCTACTTGGCCCCCTTTAATGATTATATTATAAATTTAACGAAGGATCATGGCGAAAAGGAGTTCATCTTGAATAATATATCAGAAGATAAAAAACTGTTTGTGAACAAGGATTGTTTCGTGATTTCTTGCGATAAAATATTTTTATGCAGCGGGAGAATAAAAAGCAGTTAAGGCTAAAATTTTAGCATTGTTTAAACGTATATCCCATATGAGCTTTAAGTACATATCTGCAAAACAAAATATAATTGTCCTGTCATTAATTACCGGAATATTTGTTTTCTTCTTCTATCCGTTATTTGTTAATATCAATCTTGCTATTAACAATAGCGATTATCAGCGCTTCTATTATCAGCTAGGATTATTAAAAAAGACGCTCTTTGAATATGGACAGTTGCCTTTAAGAAATCCTTTTCTCTCCGGCGGCTATCCGAATGCAGGCAGCCCTTATATATTCATTTTTAATCCGCTTAATATATTCACTTTATTATTTGGAGAAATAGCCGGGATTAGAATCGCAATATTCGCATTGCTTTTGTTTTGCACTTATGGCATGTTTTATCTTACAAGATATGTTTTGAGATACAGTTGTTCCGGTGCAGTATTTTCAACACTTATTTTTATACTCAGTAATTGGGTCGTGCACCAAATAACAGGAGGGGATTATGATAAATTGTATTTTTATTTATTGCCTTGGCTGTTAGCATTTTTTATAAGGATAAAGACAGACCGGAGATTTATTATATTGGCTAGTTTGATTTTAGGTTTAGTGGCGGTGGAGGGTGGTTTAATAGTAATACCTATGAGCTTATTCCTGTTTATCTATGCTTTTTTGCAATGTTCGGTAACCTTCAGTGGTAAAAAAATCAAAGCAGATTTCTCTCCCCTTGGTAGCCTATTTCTAGTTTTATTATTTGCCGGGCTTTTATATGCCGTTAAAATTATCCCGATGATAGGCTTATTGAAAATCAGGTCGACCGATTTTATTCATTTTCCGGGTGAACACTCTTACGCGCTGTCTTCTGCTTTTTCCAAAAGCGAAGGTTATGCATTAAACCTGCCAAGTTTATTCACGCTTTTATTGAGCCGGTTCTTAGGTCTTATTCCTGTGGTCTTTTTCTTCCTGTCCAGCATAATCTTTTTTAAACAGCTTTGGCGTTATCTGGTGATATTATTATTTTTTATTTTATTGTCTTTTGGTTCAAATAGCCCCGTAGATTTATTCCGGCCACTGTGGAATTTGCATCCTTATATCCATGGCATATGGAAACTGAGCAAATATTTTTCATTTCCTATACTTTTTTTGGTTTCATTAATCGGGGGCAGATTATTTTTACTCCCGGGAGGGATTAAAAGATTAAAACTTCTCCCACAGTTTGTTTTAATTGCTGTTGCATTAATGGGCATAATTAATATGTTTAACGAAAATAAGAAAGACCTTGTTTTCTCCTACTTAGAATTACCTAAAAAAATAAACGTTGATTCATTCTTTCAGGTAAAAGTCAAAGAATATCAGATTGTTGGACCTGCGCTAGATATTCCTGATGAGAAATTCACCTGTTTTTATTGGCTTTCCATGCTTCAGGGGTTTGGGGTTACTAACAATATCTTGGGAGCGGATGCTTTGGCAATTAGCGATCAGGTTATTCACAAATATTTTGTAGATAGTAAGTATTATGATGAAGTAAAAAATTTCTCAAATAGTAATCCAATGGATAATCAGCAGGTAAATCCTTACTATAGGGGGGAAGTTTTTTTTGCTCAAGATGAAAATCAAGCAGATTTTAAGTATTTTAGCCCGAATAGGCTAGAGGTTTCAGTGTTCGTTAAGAATGATTCGGATATTCTAGTAATAAATCAAAGATATGATGAAGGGTGGAAGTGTGATAGCGGCAGATTGCTGAATTGGAGGGGGCTCTTGGGGGTTGAGATCAATAGGAGTGGGAATTATTTGGTGCGTTTTCAATACCTGCCAATCTATTTTTTACTGGGATTAGGCGTTAGCTCTCTAACTGTCCTTTGTATCATATTATACTTATGGAGTTCCAGAAAACGTTTTTTTATTCGAAGAAACAGAGATAATTAGGGATCCAGTAGTATAAAAACCAGCTTGAAGAAAAACGTTATCTCATAGAGGATAAAAGGTTTAAAGATACGATCTAAAACTTTGGAATATTAATGAAGAAAAATGATCTGTTTGCCGTATATAACCTGTTGAAAGCCAGGTTTCTCAAAAAAAAGGTTCCTCTGGTAGTGGGGTGGTCGCTTACAGATAGATGTAATTTAGCGTGTTCATATTGTTTGAGACGGAAAAGAAGGGTTAAAGAGTTAAGCACGAGTCAAATTTTTTCTATCATTGATGAACTCTCTAGCATGCATACATACAGCATTAATTTTACGGGAGGAGAAGCTTTGCTCAGGGAGGATATATCTGAAGTAATAGATTATGCAAAAATAAAGAATATAAAGACAGGGTTATCTACTAATGGGTTATTGGTTTCTCAAAAAATAAATGAAATAAGAAAGGTAGATTATCTTACCTTAAGTTTCGATGGTTGCGAAGATGTGCATTCTCTTCAAAGGGGCGGTGGAGATTATCGCCAGGTATTGGCAGCTATTAAGGCGGCAAAAGAGAATAATATTCATATAAGGCTGCATACTGTGTTAACAAAGAATAATGTAGAATCCATTAGTTTTTTTCTGGAGTTCGTCAAAGAATATGACGTAGTTATTGATTTCTCCGTTATAGAATTTGATCCTTTTAGCGATAAAAAGAATGTTTTGTTATTATTGCCTTCCGAGGAAAAGTTCAAGTCGGCAATCCATAGGCTTATAGTTGAGAAAGCGAAAGGGAATAGGAATATAGGAAATTCATTTGAGGGATTACGGTATCTTTATCATTGGCCTAAGCATAGGAAAATAACATGTTGCGCGGGAAGAATTTATTTTAGAATTGAAACTAATGGAGATATATATCCGTGTTCTAATTTAGTCTATAAGGTTGATCCCTTAAATTGTATAAAATCGGGCTTTAAAGAAACATTTTTGAATTTGGAATCAATACAATGCAAATCTTGCTGGTGTAGTACTCGAATTGATATGAATTATGCTTTTGCACTCAATTTGAGAACAATATTTGACCTTAAAATGAATTATCATCTATAATGGTAAGGGGTACTAAGTAAAATAATGCAATTCAATATTGGAAAATCTAAAAAAGAAAAATCCTTTAATTGGTTTATGGCCTTTTTGTTACTCATTTTTCTCATTTTATATACCCAAAATATTACTGGTTGGTTGATCCATGATGATGAGGGGGGCTATTTGTATCAAGTTTGGCGTATGAGCGAGGGTGATGTTCCCTACAAGGATTTTTATAGCCCTAAAGAGCCGCTTTTTCTTTTTACAGGGTACCTTATTTTTAAACTCTTTGGGCCGAGTGTCTTTTGGCTAAGGATGTTTACCGTGGCAACCACTATTTTTACCGCTTATTTTATCTTCCTGATAGGTAAAAGACTTTATTATGAAAAAATTGCTGTTTTGGCTTCGTTACTTTATCTTTTTTTGCCTGTAGTTTGTTTTCAAGCAAGACTCTTCCGTTCAGATGCCCATGTGGTATTTTTTTCCATACTGGGTTTATTCTTTTTTTTAAAGGCTTGGCAGGATAAGACAAGGTCATTTTTCTTCCTTAGCGGTATTTTTTATGCGATGGCTTTAGGGTATAAGCTTGCGGCCGTATTGGGGGTCGTTACCCTGTTATTATTTATTGCATATCAGGCGGCAGTAGAAAGAAAAATTTCCGCATTCTTATATTCCTTCCTTCCGTTTGTTTCGGGTTTCTTGATTACCGCCGGGGTTATTTCGGCGATAGTTTTAAGCGTGTCGCCTTCTTTTTTGGATTGTTTGATGAATCATCAGTTAAAACAGCCACTTTTGTCCTCGATTAATGTATCCGTGACGTTAAAAAACAATTTAAAGGATTTCTTTATGATTAATTATGGCCGCTACGGTTTACCGGATACGCATCCATGGCTGATAATTTTATCCCTTCCGATACTTATACGTTATTTATTCATCGTAAAGGAAGAGAAGAAGATTTTAACTTTTTATGTTTTTGGTTTCGTTGTTTTATTTTTTAGCCCTTACCCTGGAGAAATTCTGCGCTATTTGCTTTATTTTCTTCCCGTAGCCGTATTGGTCTTTAGCAGCATTGTTTTCTACCTTTTTAGCCGCGAGAGGCCCGCTATTGTCAGGATCCTTGCATTGGCGGTTTCGTTTTTTATCTTAGCGAAGATGCTTGTGCCGGCTTTGATGAAAGATAAGGTGATTTTTAGCGCAAAAGAAAACGGGACTCTTGCTTTTGCCGAGTATATTAAGAAGCATACTGCGGATGATGATTATGTAGTTGCCGATTATGGAGATATTCTTTTCCATGCGAGGAGAAAAACCACTCCGTTTATGGCGGCGATGAGCAAGTCAGCGGTTGATAGTGGAGTTATTACTAGCGATAAACTGATAAGGGAGCTTCAGAAGTATCGTGTTAAGATGATACTTATACACAGGGAAGGCGGGATAGCTAGAGATTTAGGATATTACTTGGGGAATCCGTATGAACCGCATCATTTTAGCGCTCTAATTAGCTCAAAAGACGGTTCTAAATTTGTTAGTTATTTTAGCCGGGAGTATCAGTTTATAACTAATTATAATAGATCTGGGCAAATATTCGGCGTTTATGTTAGAAAATAAGAGAAAGCTTTCAGTAGTAGTTCCTTTATTAAATGAAGAAGAGAATGTGGTTTTATTGTATCAAAAACTCAGACAAGCTCTTAGAAATCAGTTTCTGCTGTATGAAATAATATTTGTAGATGATGGAAGTACGGATGGCACTTACCAACTACTAAAGAAGTTAAAATCATCCGATGACAAGATAATAATCGTAAAGTTCGTCAGAAATTTTGGACAGAGTGCCGCATTTGCCGCTGGCTTTAATATTGCTTCGGGTGATTTAGCTATAACTTTGGATGGGGATATCCAGTATGACCCGGAAGATATTGCTCAGTTTTTAGGGAAAGTAAGAGAAGAAGGGGTGGATATTGTGTGCGGTTGGAGGCAGGCAGATAGTCTATTTATGTTAATAAGAAGGTGTCCTTCAATTATAGCTAATTTTATCGGCTCTATCCTTTTTGGATTAGAAATCCATGATTTTAGTTGCAGTTTTAGAGCGTATAGAAAGAATTGTTATAAAAGTTTATTTTTGGGAGAAAATTTGCATAGGTTTATACCAATCATTGCCAAATTTAATGGTATGGTTATAAGAGAAGTAAGGGTTCGTATTCTGCCAAGGAGAAGGGGGTTAAGTAAATATAGCGCCTTGAGGTTTCCGAGAGTAATAAAAGATGCGTTGTTGCTGAAGATATCTGAATTGTTTTTCCGTAAGTCGTACGAACATTTGTTTAAAGGTGCCGATTTTATTATTGATACCATATTATATTGAGTAGAATGGGATTTTTTAATAATTTATTATTAGTAATCCGTAAACATGATCGTGGAATAGTTATCTTTATACTTTTTGTATTCTGTTTTCTATATTTCTATAACATTAATGGATGGTTGATTAACGATGATGAGGGAGGGTATCTGTATCATGCTTGGAGAATGAGCGAAGGGGAGTTGCCTTATCGGGATTTCTATAGCACGAAAGAACCTCTTTTCCTTTATACAGGATACCTCGTCTTTAAATTTTTAGGCCCCGATGTCTCATGGATAAGGTTTTTTACTGCCATCATTACAATTTTTACCGGTTTTTTGATTTTTTTGATAGGCCGGAGGGTTTATTCCTATAAGGTTGGCCTTTGGTCTTTATTCATTTACCTTATTTTACCTGTAGTTTATTTCCAGGCGCGGTATTATCGTCCCGATGCATATGCAGTATTTTTTTCTACCTTGGGCCTCTTTTTGTTCATAAAGGCCTGGCAGAGTAAAAAGAGATTATTTTTTGCCTATTCGGGTAGTTTTTATGCAGTTTCACTGGGGTATAAACTATCGACTACTATAGGGATAGTTGCTTTATTAGTATTTATTCTGTACCAGGCGGTGGTAGAAAAAAGATTACGTATCATAAGCAATGTTTTGTTTCCTTTTCTAGGTGGTTTCTTTGCAGTGATAATTATTTTAATTTTTTCTCTTAGCAAAACAGCCCCATTGCTTTTGACCTGTATATTTAAGCATCAACTTAGCCAGCCACCATTAGCATTTAATAATCTCATGCTTACCTTGACAAATAATATAGAAGAATTTTTCATGATTGGTCCGAAACAGCATGGAATGCGGGATGGCCATCCATGGCTTATAATTTTTTCTCTACCTTTAGCAATACGGTATTTATTTTCGAAAAATGAAATAAAGAGAGTCTTTACTTTCTATATTTTTAATATCTACTTTATTTTGTTAGCCCCCTATTTTAACCAGATTCTACGTTATTTACTATACTTGCTTCCAGCAGTTGTTTTAGTTTTTGTAGATTTATCTTTTTCTTTATTTCGATATGGCAGGAATATTTTAGTTAAGCTATGCGGGGTGCTTATGCTTATATTCATCTTAATAAAAGTTATCATACCCGGTTTGATAAAAGATGGCGTGCTTCTTTGTGCCAAAGAAGATGGAACAATGGCTTTTGCCGAATATGTAAAGCGACATACTACAGAAGATGACTATGTAGTTGCTGATTATGGGGATATACTTTTTCATGCTAGAAGAAAAACCACCTATCTTATGGCTGGTATGAGTCAGTCGGCTGTGGATAATAGCGTGATTACTAGCGATAAGCTAATAAATGAGTTTGAAAGCTATCCTGTGAAGATGGTGCTTATACACAGAGAAGGGGGAATCCCGGAGAAACAAGGGTTCTTTTTCGGGACCCCCTATGCTCCGCATCATTTTAGTACCTTGATTAATTCAAAAGACGGTTCTAAATTTATCAACTATCTACGTGAGCATTATTTATTGACGGATACTTTTAACCGGAATGGGGAGATTTTTGATATCTATTATAAGAAAGAAGCGTTAAATCCATTAAAATAGCTTTCATCTTAGAGTTTTAAAATGCAGCGCATATTGCAAAAAAGATATTATATACGAAAATGTCTTTCGTTTCTAAAGTCGCTTATGGCGAAGAAGCGCCTGTTTAATTTTATTTTTTGTTTAGCCTCATTTGCATTAAAGAAGGAGAAATTAACAAGTTACCCTTCTATGATAATGATAGAGCCGACAAATAGGTGTAATTTCCACTGTTCTCTTTGCGCTTTGGGTAACGGATTGGATAAGCGCCCGGCAGCGGAGTTACCTTTTGAGGCATATAAGAAAACGATAGACGAGCTTTCGGATTACTTGTCATGGGTAATGCTTTATATCCAAGGGGAGCCTTTA
>Ga0265297_10004049_pt1 | contig 24825 bp, 28 predicted proteins | sample Munlanlwell13791_FD_192502 | JGI IMG/M metagenome (GOLD analysis project Ga0265297, IMG submission 192502) | Leachate microbial communities from a municipal landfill in Southern Ontario, Canada - Leachate well 137-91 | ecosystem: Engineered > Solid waste > Landfill > Unclassified | place... | reverse complement strand
TAACATTTTTTGGTGTATACTGAATAGTAGAGGGGTAAATTGATTCCCTAAACAATTTAATACTATCCGTGGATGAAAGTAGTAGCATTTTTCACGGAGTGCTACTTCTTTTGTTTATTTTTAATATTAACGAAGTTAACATACGAACCCATACGAGCATTCAACGGGTAGATAGATAATACTAACTCGTCAACGTCTATCAACAACAATCTAATAAAGTATGTAGGCCAAGCCCAAGAAACTGCAACTGGGGACTTATTAATCGGAAAGGGTGATAACCTTTAGACACAGAAAATCGGGATATTCCCGAGGGCATACGACGACCCCGAGCAAATCATATACCATAGATTAAGATGGTTATAGGACATATAAAGATAGTTTTAAAAGGGTGATTCCGCTGGGGTCTTCCTTAATAAAACATACTTAAATCTTTATATACCAACTTTATACCAATGGTATATCCTAATGTATCTCCGAATTATCAAATCTTATAAACTCAATCTCTATTTCCTCTTTTTGGTTGGTTGGCATTTGCCATTCCATTTTCTCTTTTTTGCCCGCCACCAAATCCTTAAACATTTCAACATCGTACTCATCTATTTTAATTGTTATTTTTTGCATAGTTATATTTTTTATATTTTTAAAATAATTTAGCGAAATTTGCGTTTTGAGCGGTCTTTTTTAGCAAGATGGGGATTATATCAACTCACCAACCAAATGCCCCTCCCAAGCCATTATAGGGCTTCTGGCGGTATTCTACGATATACTTCTACCCCCAATAATACCACCATACCCTTATTATAAAATAAACGACCAAAATAAACAAGATGTAGTTATATTTAATTGGAGGTGTACTTTCGAAATATTCCTCCCAGGGATTAAGCACGTTGTCCATTTTTTAAAGGTATATAATATCAACTTAACTGCCAAACGGCTCTTAAATCGCATTATAAGACCTTGATTATCTCTTTATCTTTTTGCACCACTCGTTAATCCACCATCTTTTAGCTGAAAATATGTGTTCCACAAGTTTGGCTTGTCCCGACTTTGTCCTTTTTAAATCCCTCGTTAGAACTTCTATGGTGTCATTGTGGCTGTCTTTTTTGTCTTTCAATACTTGTAAAATTGTCATAACATATCCCCCGTTTGCATCTCCTCTGCTTTTGGTAATAAACTCATCACCAATGTTTATTTCTTTTTTCATTTTGTTTTTATTATTTTTATTAAATTAACCCGCACAAATTATTTATAATTACGATAGCCCCGACCAGAACAACCCAAAATGCTATTAACAAAACCCTCCTTTTTCTCTTTTCCTCTTGCCATTTTTTGTAATAATTCATATTATTTAATTTTTTTAATTAAACTATCAAATAATATTCTATCCTTACTTGATATTGTTCCAATAAAAACTTCTTCACCTTTTAAATATCCTCTAATTGCTTTTAAATAAACACCGTATTTATCACCAGAACCGACAAAATCCCTTTTTAACTTATTTTTATATGCTTTCATTTTATTTTAAAGCTATAAACTGTCATACAAGCTCGGGAATCCTCGCCATATGTCATTTTAACGCCTTGATTATTTACTTTTTAGCTTATTCTGCGTCTACTAACGCCCCACCAACTAAAATTTTTGATTGAAACCAGTTAAACAACTCTTCCTTTTCGTCGCTTGTTAAGTTTTCAATTTCAATGATAATTTCTTCAACTTTCATTTTTTTGTTTATTAAATTATTATTATTGCCGACCATAGATTCATTTTAACCCTTGACGCTTGACTTGTCAAGGGCTAACTATCAATCTACTTTATCAAAATTGCTATTCTTTTTTGGTATTCTGTTGGCTTTCGTATTTCTTGTATCCTATCACAACAGATTAAGGGGTTAATATTTTCGCTTTTACAAAACATTATTTTTGCTTTCGCTGCGGATTCTGCTTCTACTTCTTTCACATAATTATCACCACTTATATACTTTAAAAAATATTTCTTCATACTTCTTTTATTTTCGCCGTCCAGTTAAGGAACAAGCGATATTATTTACTTATACTCCCATTATTACACGGTACCTTTTTTCTGTCAAGTACCGTGCAAGGTATGGAACTACTTTTTTACTATCCCGATGACCATTACAGCAAGACATAGAATAATCAATATCGCTGAAACTTGCGGTAAATCTATCAACAATATTAATGCTATTGCTAATATCACTGCTGAAACTTGAATTATTGTATTGCTCATATGTTTATTAATTAACTTTTCTTATACTCTAAGGGTAATTCCCTTATAACACGGCAAGTGTTATTTTTTATAATACTTTGATAGCTTGTTCTACTTGATAATCGCAATTACTTCCCATTCCGTGATATGGATATGTTACCAATAGCCCTTTTTCTTTTTGTATTGCTACTGCAATATCAATAACTGCTATTGATGGACTGTTTGCGAACTCTGGATAAACACCACAACGTTGAAAACTTTTAGCAGGGTACGATTTTAATCCTAACCCCTTCAAAGTATATCCAAGCCCCTTAACTATTTCACTTGCGAACTTTGGTTCTATAATATACCTTGCATACTCTTTAAACATTTTAATTGCTTTAGTTTTAGTCATTTGTTTTTAATCCTTGCCGTGTTGTAAAGGAACATCTCAATCTTGTATCCATTATCGGGTATAAACCTTTTATTGTCAATAGGCTAAAGAACCATATAAACATTGACTAAAATCGAGGTGGATAAAAACATGTAAAAATACTAATCATAAATTCCCGCCAAAAAATAGACCGATTAAAACAGGTAAGAAGCCGACCAAAACAAAATAACTATCTTTCCTTATAAGATAAAGATAACAAAGGAACGAAAGCATCCATATAAACAAGTATAAAAGGCAAGGTAATAATACTCAACTCTTTAAACAAACAGGGCTTAAAACGCATTATAAAGGCACGTTTTAGCAAAGACAAGCATAAAATAGGGGAATTCAAACCTATAAAGCTATATATTACAAGGAATAAAGGAATAGAATCGCCGCCCAAATAAAGAACTATAAGGATAGGAAGAACAAGAAGAGAGAATACAAGACCATTATCTACTCATACTCCCACGCATATACCCACTGTCCCCTCTCTCTCCTTCAATTATTGCCATATCATAGCTATATAGGAGGAAGTCCAAGTACCAACATACCCTTATAAGGACATATCAACCTTATACCAACGGTTATAAACCAATGAAACCAACTATATTGTGCGATGTATAGGGGGGGGGAGGGTAGTCTCGTCGGGAAGGAGCTTATATAGATTATAGTCGTTACTCAGGATTTTCAAGATTATGCCTTAGGGTGCTCTCATAGAAAAATAGGTAAACTACCTTGTTTTAAGCTCTTTTTATGGACTCTTAAAAAACTAACCCTTATTCTATATAGGGGGGGGTCTTGACCGATATATAACGAAACACATATAATGAATGTAGAGGGGTATAATTCCGATAGCAGGGAACTTCTCTTGAAATAGTGGCTGCTATCCCACGAGATAACTTCGACACCTCAAATAGTGAACATAACCAATGACCTAGCATTTACTAGGTGGGGGTACAATGAACACCTATTTAGGGAGAGAAGGAGGAGAGTGGGGGGAGGGAGAGATAGGGGGGAGGGCGTCACACTTAGAAATGTAAAGTTTACCTTACATTTGTTATGAACAAATAGCTAATAAAAGAGTTAAATATGATAAATGTAAAGTATACTATACATTATGTTAGACCTGAATAAAGACCCAAATAAGAGAGTACATATTCCTAGTAGATTTAAAGAGTATGCTTTATTACAAGAAAGAGAGAGACAATATAATTTAAAAAGATTATGCCATCAGAAGGTTACACAAAAGAACAATTAGAAGAATTTATTATAGAAAAAATATTAGGATAAATTTTAAAAGAGTATGGTGAATTAATTTATATATTAACACAATTATTATGAAAAAACAAATAAATAAAGATACAAGTTATTTAAATTCTTACACAATTACAACCATTGATGATGTTAAGAAAAGATTAGAAGGGATGAAGAAAAGTGAGGGGTTTAATAAAAATTTAAGTATCGAAAGCAAGAAAAGGGATGGAATACCAGAAAAAGATTTTAAAAAACAAGTAGAAAAAGATTTTTCTGATGCTATTGAGTGGAGAGAAATATCTAATTACGGAAGATATGCACAACCTAAATATGCTGACCTTCCTGGAAATAGGAAAAAGTTTATAGAATATAGACGTTCTCTTGGAAAGGGTGCTGAAATAATAAGAATACAAGATTCAAAGGGAGTAAAGAGAACTGTTGTTAAGAAGGGTAAATAAGAAAAATGCCAAAAACTAAGAAGCAGAAAATAGAAATGGAGGCGATTGAACATAATGAGTGGTTAAAGGAGCGTGCTAAATAATTAGATAGTGAGGTTAACAAGCTTCAACCTACAACAACCTCTATTTTTAAAGAGAAGAAAGGGTTAAGTAAATTATTTAAATGAAATTAAAGAATGCTTCAAGAGAAGTTAAGAAATTAAAACCTGTACGCAAAAATGGAGCAAGACCTAAGAAGGTTTTTGATAGAGCAATGGAGATGCTTGGAGATGGAAAGGTTCCTGTTATTTCTAAACTAATGAGAGAAGAAGGATATAGTGAGAGTGCTAGTGCTTGTGTTAAGGTTTTAAGAACAGCAACTTGGAAACAATTAAGAGATGCTATTCCTAAGAATCAAATAATGCAAGTCTTTGCTGATTTAATGGATGAAACAAATGAGGATAAAAGAACTCGTTTAGCGGCTGGAATAGAAGTTTGTAAACTATTAGATTTGTACCCAAGTAAAAAATTGAAGATTGAAACACTAACGGAAAAGAACGCAGATTTTTTAGAAGAATAGTATGAATAAAAAACTTAAAATAAAAGACGATGTGTTAATGAGTAGATTAGGATTTGTTCCACACGAAGGACAAAAAGCAGTTTTACCAGCAATAATAGATGAAAATATTAGAGAGATAGATTTAGCCTGTGGAAGAAGATGGGGCAAAACCCTACTTATGGCTTATACTGGAATTAGAGAAATAATAATCCCAGAAAGAAACGTTTGGGTCGTGGCTCCTACGTCAGATTTAACACAAGCAGTGTTTGTAGAAATTGTTAAGTTTATAGGAAAATTATATGAGGCTGGAGAGTATTCAATTACTTCTAAACCATATATGAAATTAACAATGGCTAATGGTTCTTATATTGAATGTAGAACAGCAGAAAATCCAACTTCGTTGATTGGAAGAGAAGTAGACCTTTTAATTATTGATGAGGCGGCAAGAATAAGTCCAACCGTATATGAACAAGAGTTGGCAGCAACCACAATGACAAGAAAAGGAAAGACTATTAAAATAAGTTCACCAAAAGGAAGAAGTAATTGGTTTTATCACGACTTTGAAAGAGTTAAGGCAAATGATAATGGATTTGTATGGAATGCACCGAGTAGTGACAACCCATTGAATACCTTAGAAGAAATTGAAAGACTAAGAAAGATGTTACCAGTTGCAATATTCAATCAAGAATATTTAGCAACATTTGAATTAAGTGGTACAGAAGTTTTTAGAGGAATAACAGATATTATAAATTCAGATTGTTACGAAATAGCAAAACCAGAACATAGATATATTTTAGGAGTTGACCTTGCAAAATTTAATGACTGGACAGTATTAACGGTAATTGATAAGCAAACACATAAAGTTGTTTTCTGGGATAGATTTAATAAAATAAATTATCCATTTCAGAAAGATAGGATTGTAAGTACATCAAGAAGATTCAATAATGCAAAGATAATTATTGATTCGACAGGAGTCGGAAATCCTATAACCGATGATATAAAAAGAGAAAACTTGATGGTTGACGATTATAGGTTTACAAATAAAAGTAAATTAGAATTAGTACAGAAGTTAAGTTTGTTTATAGAGGAAAAAGCAATATTTATTCCTAATGAACAAGTGTTAATAGACGAATTAAATAATTTTGGAATGGATGTTACTACAAGTGGAAATTTAGTATATTCTGCTCCACAAGGTATGCACGATGATTGTGTTTATTCTCTAGCATTAGCAGTATGGGGGTTATTTCAAAGAAACCCACAAAAAGAAGCAAGAGAATATATACCAGCAGAATTAAGAATAAAAAAAAAGCCACCAAAAAGAATACATAGATAGTCAATAGATAAAAATGAAAAAGAAAGAACAAGAAAACAATTTAATGTCAATCATACAACAGGAGTTAGATTCTTTTGGTAGTGATATTACTATTATTGAAGGCTGGAATTGGAATCAAAAAAAACAAGTAGAACAAAATATTCTTTATTTTAATTCTAAATTTGTTGATGGAGATATGGATGAAGATGGTTTAAAACTATACTTCTACAATATAGTTAGAGCCGCCTGTGGAACTACCACAAAGGCTATTGATATTGATACTAAAGATATTCTTTTATTAACAGCAGAAGGTGGAAATTCATTAAAGACTTGGTTCTATCAGAGAGACCTAAAGAACTGGATGAAGAGAAAAGAGTTTGGAAAGATTCTAAATAGAATAAGTGAGGAGTTGCCAATACAAGGAACTTGTGTTCTAAAATATATAAATGGAGAAGTTAAGTTTGTTAATCTAAAGAATTTCATTGTTGAACAAAACGCAGATTCATTAGATAAGTCAAACTTCATAATTGAGGAACATTATTACACTCCATTTGAATTTAATAAGATAGGAAAAGAAATGAGTTGGGATAATGTAGATAAGGTTATTAAAGATTTTAGAGGATTGAATAGCAAAAACTCAACAGAAGCATCTCAATATATTAGAGTGTTTGAAAGATACGGAGAATATTACAATGAGGATAGCGAGGAATATGAATATGGTGTTTGCTACATAGCGGATATTCCATATGATATAAAAAATAGTCCTAGTTATAATGTTGAAACAGCTGGTAATGATTATATCCTTGGAAAGACAAAACTAGAGAAACATCCATACATAGAGTTCCATATAAATAAAATTAGTGGGAGATGGTTAGGGGTTGGATTATGCGAAGTATTAACAGAAAATCAAGTTAGACTTAATGAGTTAATGAATCAAAGAGTTAAGTCTTCTTACTGGTCAACATTAAGATTATTTCAAACTAAGGATACTGGGGTTGCTAGAAATCTATTACAAGACTGTGAGAATGGTGATGTATTAAATCCAGAAGATTTAATAACAGCAGTTCCGATGGAAGATAGAAATGGTTATTCTTTCTATGATTCTGAAACTAATTTATGGGAGACTAATGGACAGAAGCAAACATTTGCTACTGATATAATGATGGGTGGAAGAACACCAGCTGGAACTCCGTTAGGTTCGGCACAATTAAGTGTAAGTATGTCTATGAGTTACTTCGACCAAATGAAGGAGAACATAGCATTACAAATTAAATATTTACTTTATAATTACATATTACCAGACTTTGCTAAGTATGCAAACAAGGCACATTTAATAAAAATATTTGGAGAAGATATTGATAAAATGAGGGAGATGATTATTGATACTCACTCAAGAAAGAAATTCTTTGACTTTATTATTAAGAATGGAAGAATACCAGACCCAGAATTTATGGAGATGGTTAAGGAAGTTGATAGAGAGACACTATCAAAGAAAGCAGAGTTAATGGTTGGAGCTGAAACTGGGTGGTTCGAAGATGTAATGTATACAATAGATATTGTTATCACTGGAGAATCTATCGATATTCAAACTAAGGCTTCTAATATTTTACAAGCCTTCCAAATATTACAACAAGACCCAACGGTATTACAAGACCCAACTAAGAAAAAGATATTCGCTGCTTATTTGGAAAAAGGTGGATTGAACTTAGCAGACATTGAGGCTAATACTCCAAAGAGTATGGGAACAGTAACCCAACCAACTCAACAGAGCGGGGGAGGAATTAGCGCTCCAACCGCACAGTCTACAGGATTAACACAAGTACAAACTAAAGTATAAAACCTATGAAAAACTTTACAGAAAAAACAAATAAATTATCAACGAAGATAAGAAATGAAATGTTGGAGTCCCTTGCGAGGAGTGAGTATGGTCAATCTATAAGAGAGGAGTTGGTCGATTTAATAAATAACACCTCTAGTGTAAGGAACATATCCAAAGAAATAATCGAGGGAGACTCAAATAGACTAGCAATAGAAGTTGTTGCTAGAGATAATGCTACTTTTGCTTTAGAAGAATTATATAAAAAACTAATTCCTATAAAAGATAAAGTTGCTGGATTTAAAACACATAAATAAATAATAAATTTCGGGAAGCGTAAACCCGTCAAAAACACATTAGGTTATATTACCTTTAAAAGATAAAACAATATGGAAAATGAAAACATCGAGGCAACCGTAGAAAACCAAATCTTAACTAAAGAGGAAATCGCAGAGGTTGAATCTTTAAAAGATACTAAGGAAGAAGAACTAACTCCCGACCAAAAAGCAAATAAGAAATTATATGCTAGAATGAAGGAGTATAAAACTAAGTTTGATGAAAGTAAAAAATCTCACGAAGAAGAAATTGCTAAAATTAAAGCAGAACTAGAAGAAGCGAAAAAGAAACCAAACGGTGATACAAATAATAACACCGATAAAAAAGAGGTTGAATTAGACCCAATCGAATTTGCTAAGAGAGTAAGAAGTTTATCTTCTTTAGAGGATGAAGAAATATCATACGCTCAAATTCTCGCTAAGGGAATGGATAAGAGTGTTGATGATGCCATCAAAACAAACGAATTTAAGGTTTGGTCTGAGGCTAGGAAGGAACAAATCAAGAAAGAGAAAGGACTAGACCCAGATGGTAGAAAGGCAGCAGAACAAAAGAAGGATGAGTTCTTCGAAAAGTTCTCTGCTAATTTACCTAAAGGTTTTGATTTTAAGAAATAATTAATAATAATCAACAATTATGATTACAATCGCAGATTACACAAACCTTGCTATTAAGGGTTTACAAGAACCTTTTAAGTTGGCTGTACAAGCTAGACTTGAACAGTACAAGGAACAAGAATTTATTAAATTCTACAACACAAACGAATATGCTGAAATTTTCTCATCCCTAGAAGGTCTAAGTGGAGCTAGAAAATTAGGTGAAGCAGAAATCCCAGATTCAGTAGCATTGGAAGAAGGTTACAATAAAACATTAACAGCCGACAGAAACGGTGTTGGTATGGTTGTATCTCAAACAACAATGGTAAGAGCTGGAGATGACACAACTAAGATTGACGCATTCTTAATGGAACAAAGAGACCAGTTATTGAAAGACGTTACAAACCTAATGTTAACTGACGCTTTTGCTCCTTATAACGAAGCATTTGATACTACCTCTCCCTTGTACCCAGCTCCAGATGGAATTTCACTTTGTGGAACTCACACATACAATGGTGGTGGTACATTTACTAACGCAACAGCTTCTGCTTTCTCTGAAACAGCGGTTGATGCAGCTTGGGTTTACGCTGGTGCTTTCACCGACCAAGGTGGAAAACCAATGCCTTTAAACTGGACATCTATTCTAGTTAAAAAGGGTAGTGCAGTAGCTAAAGCCGCTAAGCAGTTATTTGCTAATGGGATTACACCTACCGCAGTTAACGATGTTAACATTTACGAAGGTTCATTAAGAGTTGTTGAAACTCCTTACTTGACAGCCGCTAGTGCAGCATTTGCTTTCTTAATTGATTCAAACATTATGTCTACTCCTGTTGTGTTAGGAATAGTAAAGACTCCTACATTTGAAGACCCAATTACATTGGAGAACCAATCCATTAGAAGTAACATTATCGGATACTGGAAGAATGGTATCGTAAAGTTACCTATAAATGTATACGGAATGAAAGGAAGTAGCCTTTAGTCTTAATTAACATTGGTTCGACGGACGAAAGTGGTAGAGGGGTTATATCCCTCTACCAGCCAATAAATCAATATAACTGATATGGAAATTAAAATATGTTTAAATTGTGGAAAACAATTTAAAAGAACTAATGAATCTAATATCTCTTGGTCATTAAGAAAACATTGTTCTATTGAATGTAAAAATTCTTTCTTTTATAAGAAACGTAATCTTTGGAGAAAAGAAAATCCAGAAGAATATAAGAAAGAAAGAGATTATTACCATCAAAGAATGTTAGATAATAAAGAATTAGAAGAAAGATATAGAAATTCTATTCATAAACACGGACAAACAATTAAGGGAAAATTTACTCATTATAAATCTGGAGCAAAACAAAGAGGATTAGAATTTTCTTTAACAAAAGAACAATTCGAAACTTATTGGCAAAAATCTTGTTTCTATTGTGGAGATAAAATTAAAACAATAGGACTAGATAGAATAGATAATTCTAAAGGATATACGATTGATAATGTTGTTCCTTGTTGCAAAATTTGTAACAGAATGAAAATGAATTTAAATAAGGATGAATTTATCTTACAATGTAAAAAGATTACAATGAAGGGAGCAAGTTTGTAAACTAAGTTAGGTTCTTAACGAATAATTAATACTTTGGGGGTGAAATTCCCCCAACCCTAAATGGGTGAATAATAAATAAAATAATATGGCAAGAAAATACGAACATATTTCTACAGGCGATGGTTACTACGTAGAAAATGCAGGTGTCAAAACACAAGTTATTGCACAAGATGGAACAATTAAGACTCCAGTTGTAACAACTAACTTAACAACCACTGGTAATACAATACTTGGAGATTCTGCAAGTGATACAGTTACAGTTAGTGGTAGAATTATATCTAACGCTATGCCAGCTGGATACACGACTCCAACATTAGGAGTCGGTGTATATGGAACTCCAGTTGTAGACACAACATTGATTGATAATATTGCTTTTACAAGTAATATGTCTACTGGAACTAATAAGACTGCTGCTGATTCAAGCTCAATGGCTGCTTTCTTTGGGATGAAAAATACTGCTGCAACTGCCAATAATAAGTTGCAATCAGTGTTAGCTTCTACAAGTGTTTACTACAACTGTTTTGACGCTTATGGTGTTCAGGGACACGTTGCAGTGAAGGGAGATGCTTCATCTGATGGTGGAACAGGAAACATCGTTGGTGTTTCTGCAAAAGTAACAGTTGATTCTGGAAAGACAATGACTGGAACAGTATCTGGTTTGCTAGTAACAGCAGATGGTGCTGGTACAGTAACAGGAGCTCATTCTGGTGTATGGATTGATAACGTAGCTGCAACTGACCAAGCGATATTAATTACTGGTTCTAATAAACTAGGAATTAATATGAATGGTATTAGTATTAGTGCAGGTACTGCAACTGATGATGCTGGAATTAAAACAGCTCAAGGTGCGACTGCTCCAGCTGGTTCAATCTATATCAGTACAAATGGAACTGTATTTGTAATGGTATCAACAACTTGGACAGCTTTGACAATTAACTAATTAAACTAATAATAAAAACTTATGTTTATATACTTCTCGTCTTATTGGCGGGAAGTAATAAGCAATCACAAATATGATAAACATTTTAAATGTATTTAAAAAGAAAGAAACAATTAAAACATTAGACTTAACACAAAAGATATACGACATCTTTGGTGAAGTAGCTAAGGGTAAATATCCAAATAGAGAAAATGGGGAAGAAACAGTAATTTTTAAGGAATTGACCCTTGGACAAGTTATTCAAGATACAGTCCTTTTAGAGGGAACAGAGGTAAAGTCAATTCAAGAAGAAGAACATTTGCTAAGATATAAACTATACGAAAAGTCTAAGGGTGAAGTTACAAACTTTAGTGAAGATGAAATTAATTTTATAAAGGTCTTAGTATCAAAACGATATTTGCCAATATTTAGCGGACAAATATTAAGACAATTAAACAAATAATATGTCAGAACTTTTTAAACGAGAAGGTAAATGGCTCACCAGAGAACAACTAATGGATTGGATGAAGAAAAACAAACCAATTAAAGAAGTTAAGTTAGAGGAACCAAAAGATGATTTAAAAAAAGAACCAATAACATTAAAAGAAGATGCCAAAAAAGTTGGAGGAAAAACTAAAACGACAAGCAAAAAAGAAAAAACTAAGTAAGAAAAGAACTGCCGCATATATATTCGGCACATTATCAAAAATAAAGAATAAATAATTATGAATCAGCATTTACTTTTTTCTCAAGCACAAACGGTGGATATTTCTTCTACCGACCATACATTAGATAGGGCAAGTTATATTTATGTTGGTGGTGGTGGGGATACAAAAACAGTTAAAGTAGATACGGTAAGGGGAGAAACAGTAACATTTACTGGAGTTCAAACTGGAAGTATTATACAAGTTCTTTGTTCTAAGGTCTATAAGACAGGAACAGATGCAACACTAATGATAGCTTTGTCGTAAATCTTTGGCTTATTGCCAAAGTTGAGGTTAGAGTTTTTCATAAGTTTTATCTCTAACTTCTACTTTAGTAATAATTTAATTATATGCAATTTAATTCAGTTTCAAATCCTAGTAATAGTCTTTATCACAATACACTATTTTTATTAGGCATAGACCGCTCAGACACAACTACCTATCCGATAGCTGATTTTACACGTTCAGCAAATAATTGGTATGCAGATGTAAATACTTGGATATGGCAGGCTACTGGAGAGTGGGAATATGACGATACTAACTACACAGAATTACCGATAGCCACAGCAGACCTAGTAAATAATCAACAAGATTATTCATTACCAACTAACATACAAAAGATTGAAAGAGTTGAAGTATGTGATAATTCTGGTGACTGGTATAAACTATTACCAATTGACCAATCAGAACTACCCAATACTGCGATGACAGAGTTTGAGGAAGGTGCTGGATTACCACAATATTATGATGTGGTCGGAAATTCTCTGATGTTATATCCAAAGCCAGCCACAGCATCAATAACTGCTTCACAAGGATTAAAATTATATTTTAGTAGAGAGATAGATAAATTCACAATAAGCGACACAACAAAAGAGGCTGGGTTTATAGAGAACTTTCATAAATTAATTTCTATTGGGTCGGCATTAGACTTTCCAGCAATAAGTAGTGATGCTTATACAAAGCTAAACAACTTAATCACTGCTGGTAAAAACGACATTAAGCAATTTTATGGAAGTAGAAATAGAGAAGTAAAACCAAGAATAACAAGAAAATACAATAACAATAAACATAAATAGTATGAACTTTTTAGAAAAATTATTTAAACTATATAAAACATCTAATGGCAAAACATTTAAAGAAAGTGTTAATTTAGTTGGTGAATATACGATTGAACTTTTCGATAAGAATGGAAAATTAAAAGATAGAGAAGTAAAAAAGAATTTAATAACAAACGTAGGTTTTGCTCAGTTAGCATTGTTGGCTGGAGATGCAACTGCTGTTCCTTTTACATATTTAGCAATAGGAACTGGAACTACAGCAGCAGCAGTCACAGACACAACATTAGTAACAGAATGTACTACCGATAATCTCGGAAGAGCAGCAGCAACAGTAACAAGAACAACAACAACCGTAACAAATGATACTCTACAATTAGCAAAAACATTTACATACTCTGGAAGTACCTTAGTAGCAATTAAAGAATATGGAGTATTTAACGATTCATCTGTCGGAACTATGCTTTCAAGAACAGTTGGTGCTAATGCAAAGAACCTAGAAGAATCTGGAGAGACATTAGTTCTAACATACAAATTATCATTCGCTGCATAATATATGTTTGGTTATCCTTATGGTTCAGTTTCATATGGTTTTTTCCCAAATGGGAAACAAATAGCTGTTACCATAACAGAGTCTTTAGGATTAACAGAAACAGTAATTAAATTATCGCACCTTTCGAAGACAATATTAGAATCAATTTCTTTAACAGAATTATTATCTAAAATTAGTTCTCTAATAAAAAGAATAATAGATTCATTATTGTTAGCAGAAATAGTATCGAAGGCTTGTGGATTCGCAATTAACATAGTTAATTCTATAAAGTTAAGTGAATTAATAAATATATTAAGAGGTTATATTATTAATGTCACTGAGGCAATAGAATTAACTGAATCAAAATTGATTGGAACAAGCAAATCAATAATAGAACAAGTTAAATTGACTGAGACATTAAGCAAAAAAGCTTCATTCATAAAGAAAATAAACGAAAGTACATTAGTAAGAGCAATCATACATATAGCTGGTTGGTTATTATTACAAGTTAAATCAGTAACTCCTTGGACTCAACAATCTAAGGCGACTACATCTTGGACTAACCAAACTAAAAATATATCTGGTTCAATAATAGAATAAATATGGCATTAGACGTTACTTCAAACTTTGCAAAAACAACAATAGACCCAATAGCATCTGGGGCTACTTCTGTTGTATTGGCAAATGCAACAAACTTTCCAGACCCATCTGGTGGAGAATATAATTGTGTTATTTGGGAAATAAGTTCATACGGAAATCCAGCCGATGATGCAAACGTAGAAATAGTTAGAATGACAGCTAAATCTGGAAGTACATACACAATTACAAGGGCGCAAGAATCAACATCAGACTCTAACCACAATACTGGTGGAGCTACTTATGCAATCGCTATTGCTTTAACATCTAAGATGATAACAGATATTGAAAACTCTTTAGATGGTAAAACTATAGCACCTGCAACCAATACAGCAGACTATATTCCACAATGGGATGGTGCTAATTCTAAAACTCTTAAAGATGGTTTAGCAGTACCTGCTGGTGGATTAGCTGGATTAACAGCTCTTGGTGGAAAAGAGGATGCATCTAATAAGGCAACAACTTTTGGAACAATAAACGATACACTTTATCCAACAGTAAAGGCCGTAAAAGATTATGCCGATGGTTTGGTGGTAGGATTACTCGATTATCGTGGTGCATATGACGCTTCTGGTAATGCTTATCCCACAACAGGAGGTTCAGGCACCGCGGGGGCCGTTTTAAAGGGTGATATGTGGATTATTAGTGTAGCTGGAACTCTCGGAGGTGAAGCAGTTCAAGTCGGCGATTCAATCATCGCCAACATAGATACTCCCGCCCAGACAGCATCTAACTGGAATCATTTAAACGGGAATATCTCATACGTTCCTGAGAATGTATCCAATAAGGTTACATCAATTTCTGGTGCTTCAACCGATACTCAATATCCTAGTGCAAAATTGACTTATGACCAATTAGTATTAAAAGCTCCTCTTACTGCACCTACTTTTGCAACTTCAATTACAGGTTCATACTTAACAGCTTCTGAAATGCTTATTACAGACGCAGATAAGAAGATAGTATCAGCACCTGTCGCAACCTATCCCTCTCTAACCGAATTATCTTATGTTAAAGGAGTAACAAGTGCTATACAGACACAGTTGGGGGCGAAAGCATCTATAACTGGAGTTGAAACCTTAACCAATAAAAGAATAACTAAAAGAGTCGCCTCAACTACCGACGACGCCACAGCAGTAATTGATAGTGATAGTTATGACGAGTATTACTTAACAGCAATCGCTAATCCAACTGAAATAAGCATAACTGGAACTCCAACAACAGGACAAACTATCTTTATTGGATTAAAAGACGCAGGAGGAGCTAAAGGATTAACTTGGACAGGAATTACAGCATTAGGTTGCACGCTTCCAACAACAACAGTCGCAGGAAAGCAACACATAATTGGGGTTAAATATATTGGTGGGGCTTGGAAAGGAATAGCAGTTTCGGTGGAAAGTTGATAAATTAAATAAATGGAAAATAAAATTTGTCCAATTTGTAATAAAGAGTTTAGTAAACCAAACAATGAATCAAAATTTAATTGGTTTTTTAGACATAAATATTGTTCAAAAGAGTGTCGTAATAAATCAAAAAAAGGTAAGGTATCTCCTAAAAAAGGAAAACCATCTGGAATGATTCCTTGGAACAAGGGAAAAAAACTAGGTAAATCTCCTAAAAATACTAGAATAGAAAAAGAATGCTTACAATGTGGAAAGATATTCATTATCGGTAAATATAGAAAAGACTCGGCAAAATTTTGTTCCAAAGAATGTGCCAATGAAAATATGAATAAAGGAAAAAGAAGTGCAAATAAAATAGATAGACAATCTTTAGAATATAAATTATGGAGAAAGAGTTGTTTTGAAAGAGATAACTTTATTTGCCAGAAGACAGGACAAATCGGTGGAAAGCTAGTCGTTCATCATATTAATAACTTCGCAGACTTTCCAGAATTACGCTTTGCAATAGATAATGGTATCACTTTAAGCGAGAAAGCACACAAAGAGTTTCACAAAAAGTATGGTCAAAGAAATAATACAAAAGGTCAATTAGAAGAATTTTTAGCAGTTAATGTTTTAGCATAATGAACACACACATCAATAAAGAGAGGATATGAATACACATATAAATAAAAAGAGAATATCAGAAGAACCAAAGAACAGAATTGACTCTGCTTATTTCGAAAGAAATCAAAAGTGGATTTTATGGTTGGCTAATTCTCGGATTGTGAGGAAGTGGATATTTCAGATTGAGCAACAAGGAAAAGATAATTATTCAGATAGAAAAATAAAGAAGATTACTCCTAATTCTGTTAGATTTTTTGGAAAAGAAGAAAGGGAAAGATTTTATGTCGGGAATATATTTGCGATTCAACTTGGTAGAGTTATAAGTTGGTTACCAGTGGTTGCTTGGGAAAAAGAAGGAATTGAAATGATATTAAGACCAGCATTACAATATGCCTGTTTCGCAATATTAAGTTTTTTTGTTCATCCAATTTTACCTTTATTTGGATTAACAACAACTGATTTTTATACCAGTTCAACATATAAAGATGGGTATGCCTTACAATATGTTGCGGCTGGAACTGATTGGACAACTATAAGGGGTGCTGGCGGAAGTGGAGCATATGACAATGAATCAGAAATAGCTGGTAGGGTTGCTTCGCACGCCGACAGTAATTCTTGGGTACAAATAAGTAGAGCATTATTAAATATAGACACATCTTCAATACCAGATACTGACACCATAAGTAGTGCTACTTTTTTTGGAAGAGGAAGAAGTAAAGCAGACACATTTACAGCTAAACCTTCTTTATATTTATGTTCATCTAATTCTGCTAACAACAATGCCATTGTCGCTGGAGATTATGATAGTTTGGGAACAACCAGTTTTTGTGATACCCCCATAGCATATGATGATTTTGATGCGGCAAATGGCTGGAATCAGTGGGCGTTAAATGCTTCTGGATTGGCGGCTATTTCAAAAACAGCAGCAACTAAATTAGGGCTAAGATTAAGTTGGGATATATTAAATAGTGTTTCTTGGCAAGCAAGTAAATACGCAACGATGGGGATATATAGTTTTAATGCTGGGGCTGAATATATACCTTATTTAGAAGTTGTGTATTCTGCTGTTGTCGCCCCCACAGTAACGACACAGGCAGTATCTTCTATTGCTCAAACAACTGCTACAGGTAATGGTACAATTACATCAGATGGTGGAGATTCAGGTGCAACAAGAGGAATGTGTTGGAAAACATCTTCTGGTCCAACAGTATCAGATAGTCACGCAACAAATGGAACTGGAGAAGGTGCTTATACCGTTTCTATGACTGGTCTATTACCAAACACACATTATTACGTTAAAGCTTATTCTATAAACTCTGCTGGTACAAGTTATGGTGCAGAGGTGGAATTTACAACATTAAGTAGTGGAGATTTCTTTAACTTCTTTTAAGCCGACCCAAAATAAATAAATGGATAAGAGATACAAAATAAAGATGGCAACAATAAATCTAAAATTAAATAGTGGTATAGCCAAAGGTAAAACCTTTTGGATGTCAAATGTTAAGAAGGCTCAAAATGCTGGTCTTAATTTTGGCATAAGCCAAACTAATCTTTGCAAACAAATATCAGCAGACGCAACAATGCTTGGATTAACTCAAGTAGTCGGTTGGTCTCAACAAGGAAAGATTGATACTGCTGGTATTATTTGGGGCTTATGTTCTAATGGAAATATCTACGCAATAGATACTTTGGGTGCAAATCCAAATTTTGCTATGGATACCAACCAAACGCAATCAAGTGCAAGAGGAATAATTATAGATTCTACCAATCAATTGGTTTGGACAAACAATAGATATATTGGTAGAGCAATAACTACTACTCTTTCTGGTACAACATCTGACACCACATCAACCATTTCTTTAACTGATGCAGCATCTTTCCCATCATCTGGAGAGGGATTTATTAAAGACGGTAACTCTAATTGTGAAAGTTTCTCTTGGTCTGGAAAGTCGTCTAACGACCTAACTGGATGTTCAAGATGGTTAAGAAAGTCACCTTCTGGTGGTTTACCTCATTCTGCTGGTTGCGTTGTTTACTACTTTGATGAAGATGCAAAAGATATTGGTTCTGCTAATACTACCTCTACAAGGGAATTATTCGTATGGGAGAATAGAACATTATTTGCTAATGGTAGATATTTAGGTTATTATATTGCCGCAGATATGAGTGATATTGATGTAGATTATGTTGATATGGGAGCTGGATATGATATAGTTGATTTTGGTGAACTTCCACAAGGTGGTGCATCTTATGTTTTGGTCGGGGCAAATAAAGATGAAAACGCAAAGATAGGAGTATATAATGGAGTCGATACCGCCTTCTTGAAATACATTCCAGTTAATGAAAACATTACTTGTATGTGTGATGATTTAGTTGCAACTGATTCTGGATTATATTATTGTGATGGTTATAAGTTAACTTCCGTTTGGAAACTTCCAGATATGGAGGAGAATATAAGAAATGGAACTAATGCATTGATTACAGACATTAAACAAAAAGGAAAGTATATCTACTTAACTACAAGTGCAAGTGGAGTAAATAGAAATAGAAGCGGGTTATGGATAATAGAAAGAGAGACTGGAGAGGCATTCTATGTCTTTGATGCACAACATTCATCTTATGGAAATAATTACTATTCTGTATTTTTATCAAGTGAGAAATTAGTTTTAACTTCAAGTAATTATAATGGAGGTTCAATTGATTTATTAAGCGAGACACCATCAACTCGTGGTGAGGTTGTACAAATAGAATATGATTCTCAAACATCAAAATACTTAACTCTTAAAAATATAAGATTAAATATTCTTCCAGAGTTTGGAAGATACTACAATAATACTAATCAACAATTTACTATTATTGCCAGAACTTATGACTACTCAAAACCATTTACACAATACTCTGAATTAACAGCTGGTACACCAAGTGGAGCATCACAGTTAATTATAGTTAATTCTTTGGGAGTTCCAGACCTTGGCGACACAATAGAACTTGCTGGAAGAACAGCATCCACACAAGTTGATTCTGCTGGTGCAATAAGAAAGGTAACTGGAGTAACTGCAGTTGGTTCTACCTACAAGATAGATGTAGATGAAGCCTTCCCAACAGCGATAGACGCAACCACACAATCATCTCCATTAAAAGTTTTTATAAGACCATTAAAAGAGTTCTCTAGAAAAACAATAGATAGTGAGTCAATGAGCCAACTATATATGGATTTAAAAGGGACTAATCAACCAAGATTTAGAGGAAAGATATTCCTTGAACTGGAAGTTAGATATAGTAACACATCAATCGCCCAAGTAATAGATAATGTAGAATTAGAAGTAGACGTAGTATGACATTTCAAGAACTTGTAAATGAATTAAATAAACTTAAAGAGGAAGTATCAAATTTGACTTTAGAGAGGTCTAAAAGTGGTGAGTTGATAAATAGTTCATCTCAACAATTATCGCCTCTCCAAACGCAAATTAAGACCTTACAGGATAGGTATAATGAGAGGGATAGGATAGATATTACACTTTTGAATGGTAGAAAGATAACTGGCACAACTCACGCAAGTGCAGGAACAGAAACAACTCATCCCCACTATTTACCCAAAAGACCAAGTTTTGTATTTATAACCGAGAAAGGAAATGGAATTGTATACCTAAGTAAAGATTATGATAGTAATAATATCTACCTAAAAGGTTCGGCTAGTAATTTAGATTTTGAGGCGTTTTGTATAATATAATGTTTAAACATCAAAAAGAACAACTTAATAACGTATTTATTGGTTTAATGTCAAATATAAACCTAAAGATATACTGGTCAACAATACTAGGGGTTTTAACATATCTTACTGGTTGTGAAGAAAAAATAATAAGTGCATTATTTATACTCATCTTAATTGATACAGTATTTGGTTTGGCTGTTTCTATTAAAAAGAAAAAGTTTAGTAGTTGGAATGGTTTGTCCTTGGCTCTATTTAAGATATTTATTTACCTAGGAACGATAGTCGCTGTTAATCAAGCAGAGATTATGGGGATGTGGGAGGTAGCAGGAAATATAATATTATTTTTAATAGCGTCAACAGAATTAATTTCTATTCTTGAATGCTCGGCCATTCTAGGATTTAAAAAAGCACAGTTATTAATAGATAAAATCAATGATGAAATTGACGAAAAATTAAATAAAAATTAGATATGACAGACTACACAATAAAAGAAGGAGATAATTTATCTACTATTGCTAAAGCAAATAACACAACCGTTGATGCTTTAGTAAAAGCAAATCAAATAGCAGACCCAAACAAGATTAATGCTGGTGCAGTTTTAAAGTTACCAACAATTGACAACACTATGAATGGTGCTGATATTAACGCTAGTCAAATTAAGGGAGGAGCTCCTAATGTAGAGGTTCCAGTAACTCCAACCAAAACACAAACATCTGCTAATGCTATTAGCACCTATACAGACGAACAACAAAAAAAGATAGATGCAGAACAATCTAAAATATTATCTGCTATTGGTGGAGGCGCAACAAAAACAACAGCAGAGAATTTAGCAAATCTAGCTAATACAAGAGAGACGATTGATACTGCTGGTAAACTAAAAACAGAACTAGAATCAACTGGTGCTACTGCTATTTCCGACCAATTACAATTAGAGAATACTAAACTTGGTACTTTAAAAGGAGAAGTAGAAGTTTTAGATACTAAAGAACAAAATGAAATAGACGCACTCGAAGGTTCTGGTATGACAAGAGATGCTATTGATAGACAAAAAACTGTCATACAAAGAAGTTATGCTTCTCAAAAGGCTCTTAAAAATGCAGAGTATTCAGCCCAAGCAGCTATGGTTGCAGCCCTACAAGGTAACTATACTATCGCTAAGAGTGCGGCTGAAGATGCTGTTAATGCCTACACATATGATTACCAACAAAATGTAAAAACATTCGATACACTATTTAGTGTTTATTCTGATGCACTTAAAGATTTAGACGAAGAAGAACAAGAAATATTAAAGACAGCGGCAAGTAACGCACAAAATGAATTGGATAAAATCACCACAGAGAAGAAAGAAGTGTCTGAATTAATGATAGATAATCCTAATGCTGGAGTTTCATTAAGTGATACACTAGACCAAGCATCTAAAAAAGTTGCTGAATATGAAAAGAAAAATCCAACAGTATCTTCTACAGTTGGTAGTGCTGAAACTGGTTATACAATGTATGATAAGTATGGTAATGTAATCGGAACTAAAGCTGGGACTGGTAATGGAGATGATGGTTTAAAATTAACAGACTCACAAATTATAACTGGTTCACAAAAAGCTCATATGGATATTGCAGATTTTAAAAATCTATCCTTAGATGAACAGGCTTGGTTCTTAACTGGAAGATACGAATCTGCTTTAGATTCATTATCTTCTGATGCTATGAGTCGTGGTATTGGAGATGTTATGACGGTCATTAATAATGATACTTCGATTCCTACTGCTGTTAAAAATTCTCTAACTAAAGATATTAAAGCATCTATTGAGGGTGGATTACAAAATCAAACAATTAAACTAACACCAAGTTCTAACAGCCAATACTTTGTAATTTATGATACTGAAAAGGGTTCATCATCTAATATTTTTGGCAACAAAGAAGAAAAGAAAGAATTACAAGATATGAGTGCTGCCGCAAAAGCCCTTGGATATGGTCAGTGGTATTCTGGTGGTGGAGCTGAAAGAGAAAATCTTACTGCAGAAATTATGAATTGGATTGAAGAAGAACAAAAGAAAATGAAAAGCGACCAAGCAATTGCTATTGAATTAAGAGGATATTTGAATGATGCTAAAAATGGAACGGTTACAGCTGATAATCCATTTATTAAATATTAATTATGTCATTAATAAAAAACAATGAGGGAAAATGGGTATCATCTAATACTTCTTTTGCCAATAAATTATTAGAATTTGGAAAGGGAACATTTCAAGGAATTGCATCCGAGCTGGTGTATGGAGGGGTAGAAGTATCAAAACAGTTAGATAAACTAGATGAAAGATTTACTGGTGGATTTTTTGACCTACCAACAAAATTAGAATTTGAGCCAAAAGAAACAATGCCTGGAAAAATACAAAGAAGTATTTTTGGAGAAGATAGAGAATCTATTGGTGGTTTTGAGGAAGAAGGAGAATGGGCATCTAAATTATATCAAGAAGCATATAAGGTTAGTCCAGAGGTTGGAAAAAATCTAGGAACTGGAACAGCTGCATTATTCGCTTTAACTAGTTGGTTGCCAGGTAAAAAGGCACTAGTTCAAGAATTGGTTAAAATGTCTAATGTTGATGATGTAGCTAGAACCCTTGTAAGGAATAATATTCCAGAAGATATAGCAAAAAATTATTCTCCTTTCATCGCCAAAGCAACAAAAACAAAAGAAGTTAAAAATATTTTATCTCAAATTGATGATATTACCAAAATAACTAAAAATGTTTTACCAGAAGGAAGCATATCGAGAACAGTTTTGGGAGACGAAATTGTGGAAACTGCAACCAAAAAGGTAATAGAAATGCCACCATTAACAAAGCGTGGAGATATTTCAATTCAAACAACTAAACAATCAGCTAAAGATGTTCAGCATTTAATTTCTCTTAAAAATAAAGCTAATAAGATAAGAACAAATGTTTTATTAAAAGAAAAAGAGAACATCTTAAAACAAGGATTTAAATCAACCCTACAAAAAGAGCAAGAAATTTTTGGAGAAAAACTTTTAAATGTTGTTAAAAAGTTTAAAGATAAAAAATCTAACCTACAAGAAACAAAAAATCTATTATTTCAAATGGTTAAAGATAATATTAAGGATAAAAAAATAAGCACATCTTTAACTAAAAAATTAGTTGAGGCTGGCGACACTCCAGCAAAAGTAAGAAGTGTTATTTTAGCCATAAGTAGGGAAAAAGATAAAATAACAAAAACACAGCTTAAAGAAAGTATTAAAAGTATTATTGATAGGTCTGATGATTTTACACTTATTCAAAAGGAAAAATTAGCATCCACTATTGATAAAATTAGGGTGTCTGGAATGACCAAGGAAACAGAAGAAAAAATAATTTCAATGAGGGATTATTTCCAAAAAAATCCAGAAAGAGAATTAGTGTTGGGGTCAAAGAACTCAAAATTACTTGCAAGAGCAGAAGATTTATCTAGGAAAGATTTAAACGATTTATCATCACAAGAGTTAAGGGAACTAGAAAGAAGATTATCTTACATTGATGAAATGAATTCCCTGGAAAAAAAGACAAGATTAGAAACAAGAAGACTGCAAAATGAAATAGCTGTCGATACTCTATCTAAAGAATCTATTGATTTAGATATTAAAGGAAAAATAGATTCTATTGCTAAAGAATTAACAACAAGCGAAAAGGTTAATAATTTTTGGTATTCATTTAAAGATAGGGCGAAGAGGTTAGAATGGGCATACATATCTGCTGATAATTTTTTTGATAAACTTGGAAAAGGATTTAAGGAAACATTTAAATATAAAATTGATGATGTTGCTAATTTTGCAAAAGATAAATATGCAAGAAGTGCTAATTCTTTATTAGGAAAAGAAGCAGAATTGTTTAAAAAGTATGGAGAAAAATTAAACAAAACAAACTATGAAAGAATAATGATTTATGCTACTAAGTTACAAAAAGGTGGTATAGATAAATTAAAGGCGTCAGGATTGACCGAAGATTTTATAAAAGAAATAGAATTATCTCCTCAAGAACTAGAGTGGTACAAATTTGCCAGAAAAGAACTTGATACAATCTTTCCTAAAATAGATGAAGTGTTAATTGGAACATCTAATGGAGAGAGAAAACTTGGAAAAACAGAAAATTATTTTCCACTATCCATTGATTTTGATAAGTCGGAAGAATTGGCAGAAACTCTTTTTAAGGATACTTATTATAAATCAAGAGGATTAAATAAGGGATTTACAAAACATAGAAATGTGTTTGGAAAAGAAGCATTAAATCTTGATGCAAGAGATATTTATTTAAATTATATGCGTAAAGCTAATAATTTTATAGAAATGGAAGGAACCATCAAGCAACTACAAGCCATTGCATCTAGTTCAAAATTAAAAGGTGCCATTGGAAACGATGCTTCAAAGTTTATTGATGAGTGGTTAGACACAATAAGTAGAGATGGAATATCTAAAAACTATAAAAGACATTGGGTTGAGGATGTTAGAAATAATATTGGTAATGCGTTCCTAGGATTTAAAATATCTACAGTTTTAAAACAACCATTGGCAAAAATAACTGCTGGCTCATTACTTGGAGCAAAACATACATTTACACACGATGTTGAATTTGTATCAAATAAGTTGTGGAGTGTAGTTGATGATATTTCTTTGCAACAAAAATATAGAACCTTTGACGACCCAACATATGAAGTTTCTAAATTAAATAAATTTCAA
>Ga0265297_10004048_pt1 | contig 24835 bp, 26 predicted proteins | sample Munlanlwell13791_FD_192502 | JGI IMG/M metagenome (GOLD analysis project Ga0265297, IMG submission 192502) | Leachate microbial communities from a municipal landfill in Southern Ontario, Canada - Leachate well 137-91 | ecosystem: Engineered > Solid waste > Landfill > Unclassified | place... | reverse complement strand
GTATATTCTACGGTTTATATTGCTTCGCCTTTAGTCCTTGCCTGGGGCCGCAAAAAGCCAAGATAGACAAATATGTTTAAATCCCTGAAACTATACTCAGGGTTAGAGGTTGAGCTGGAACAACTGTTGCGGGAGCTGGTTGATTTTGGCTATAAGAGGCAGGACGCTGTTTTAGCCGAAGGCGATTTCTCCCTGCGCGGCGGCTTAATCGATATCTTCCCGAATTCTTTTGAGTTACCCATCCGCGTTGAACTAAACGATAACTTAATATCTTCAATCAGGACATTTAATCCTTCCACGGGCGAACCGCTCTGGGCTCACCGGATGGTTATTATCCTGCCGATCAGGAAATCCGGCAGTTTAAAGACTACGCCGATTACCGAGGATTTTCCGCTTTCCAATTTCCTGGATTTGAATATCGGCGATTATGTCGTGCATAACCAGCACGGGGTAGGCAAATTCCTCGGGCTGGATAAGATCAAGGTCCAGGATAAATATAAAGACCATCTGGTCATTGAATATGACCGCCAGGAAAAACTTTATGTGCCGGTTGAATCCATGCACCTGGTGCAAAAGTATATCGCTTTTCACACCCGCAGACCAAAACTTTACCGGTTGGGAGGCAAGGAGTGGTCAAGAGCAAAAGAGCGGGCGCGCAAGGGAATCCAGAAGATGGCTTGGGAGCTCTTGAGTTTACAGGCAATGCGCTCTAACGCTAAAGGTTTTACTTATGCTCAGGATACGGACTGGCAGGTTCAATTCGAAGAAAGTTTTCCTTACGAGGAGACGCCTGACCAGGTGAAGGTTACCTTAGAGGTAAAAGAGGATATGGAATCCGGAAAACTTATGGACCGGCTGCTTTGCGGGGATGTAGGCTACGGTAAGACTGAAGTTGCCATGCGCGCGGCTTTCAAATGCCTGATGGATAATAAGCAGGTCGCTTACCTGGTGCCGACCACGATTTTAGCTGAGCAGCATTACCATAATTTCAGCTCCCGGCTTAAAGGTTTTCCAGTAAATATCCAGCTTCTTTGCCGCTTTAAGACGCAAGGCGAGCAGAGAAAGGTGGTTGAGGGGCTTAGCAACGGCTCTGTTGACCTGGTTATCGGGACCCATAGGATGCTCTCGGATGACGTATCTTTTAAAGACTTAGGCCTGGTAATTATCGATGAGGAACAGCGTTTCGGAGTAAAGCATAAGGAAAAGTTAAAAAAGATGAGGCTTTCAACCAACGTGCTTACCCTGACCGCAACACCTATACCCAGGACCTTATATATGAGCCTAATGGGAGCCCGCGACTTATCCGTAATAAATACCCCGCCGCAAAATAGGTTGCCTATCAAGACAATTGTGGTAGAATATGACGAAGATTTGATCCGCCAGGCCGTTTTAAAAGAGGTGGAGAGGGGCGGCCAGGTGTTCTTTCTGCATAATCGCATAGAGGACATTGAAAAGGTGCGGGACAAGTTGGCAAAAATTTTGCCTACCGGCGTGCGCCTGGCAATCGGCCACGGCCAGATGCACCCGCATGAGTTAGAGGATGTTATGTCCGGATTCCTGGAAGGCAAAGTTGATTGCCTGATCTCTACGATGATCATTGAATCCGGGATCGACATACCCAATGCTAATACTATAATTGTGGATAACGCGCATACTTTTGGTTTATCCGACCTGCATCAGCTGCGCGGAAGGGTGGGCAGGTTTAACCGGCCGGCCTACGCTTATTTTATGGTCCCTAAGCATTTAGTCCTGGAAAAAGACAGCCGTAAGAGATTAAGCGCTATCCAGGATTACGCTGCGCTCGGCTCCGGGTTTAATATCGCTATGGAAGACCTGGAAATAAGAGGCGCGGGCAACTTGCTGGGGATGCAGCAGCATGGTTTTATTGCCACGGTTGGTTTTGACCTTTATTGCAGGCTGCTAAGAGAAGCGATCGATACTTTTAAAAAGACAGGAGTATTTAATGAAGCGCATAATTAATTTAAGATTTTTTCTGGCATTCCTTTGCTTACCTATATACGGCCTGCTGGTTACGCCATATTCTGCCTGCGCGCAGGACCAGATAGTGGCGATCGTGAATAATGAAGTAATCACGCAAAAGGATTTAAATGATTTCCTGCACTTTATGAGCATGCAGTTGTCCAGGGAGTATAAAGGCAAGGAGCTGGAAGAAAAAATGAATTCTATTAAGTTTGACCTGCTCAACCGGCTTATCGAAGACCGGTTGATCCTGCAGGAGGCCAAGAAAGAAAAAATAGTCATGGACGATGACCGGGTTAAGGCCAAGATCAGCGAAATCAAAAAACAATACCGCTCGGACGCCGATTTCCAGGCGGAACTGATGAAGCAAGGGCTTACCCAGGCGGATATCGAGAATAAGATCCGGGAACAATTCCTGATGTTCAGCATTGTGGAGCATAAGGTGCGCGGCAAGATCACGGTCAAGCCTGATGAGGTAACCGCATTTTATGAGATCAATAAAAGGGATTTTAATTCCGGTGAAGGAAGGCAGTTGGAGGCCTATGCCTTAGAGAACGAAGATCTGGCCCAATCGTTTTCTTATAACCTCAAGACCGGCAAGAAGCCGCAGGATCTGGCAGGGCGCTATCCTTTTACAGTCAACGAGTTTAACGTATATAAAGGCGAGGAGCTGCAGGGCGGAATCGGGGAAATAGTAGCTAAGCTCGGGATAAATGAGGTTTCTAAGCCGGTTAAGATTGAAGATAAATATTATGTATTTAAGCTGATCAGCATAATCCCCCCCAAAGAATTTACCCTGGTCCAGGTCCAGGGTAAGATCCACACTTACCTGTTTGAGAAAAAAATGCAGGAAGAATTTGCTAAATGGTTAGATGAGCTCAAAAAACAGTCCTATATCAAGATCAAATAAGATCAGGGTTGGCCTGACCATCGGCGACCCTGCGGGGATCGGCCCGGCAGTAACCTTAAAAGCGCTGGATAAGCTGAAAAATACAGCGGCGAGTTTTGTGCTTATCGGTTCCGGAATAGTTAAAAAAATACCGGGTGTAAAGATCATAGATCTAGATAATTTAAAACGGAGGGATTTTTCCCCCGGACAAATAAAAGCCGAATACGGAAGAGCTTCGGTGGAGTACCTGGATAAAGCCCTGGAGCTGCTCAAAAACAAAGAAATTGACTGCCTGGTAACCGCGCCGATATCCAAAGAGGCGATTAATAAAGCCGGTTTTAAATACGGCGGGCACACGGAGTATTTTTTGAAAAAAACCCGGGCCAAAGAAGTAGTCATGCTGCTTCTAAATGACCGGCTGAAATTCAGCCTGGTTACGCGGCATATACCTGTAGGAAAAGTACCCCGGGCGCTGACTAAGGAAAAATTATATAACAACATATTGATCACTTATAGATCGCTGCAAAAACTTTTCGGAATAAAAAAACCACGGTTGGTAGTTTGCGGCCTTAATCCGCATGCTTCAGATAACGGCGTGATCGGAGCTGAAGAGAACAGGATTATTAAACCCGTCCTGAAAAAACTTAGAAGCAGTTTAAGGGTGGATATTGATGGCCCGTTATCCGCTGATGCGGCGATAGCCAGAGCCGCGGCAGGTGATTATGATTGCGTGATCGCCATCTATCATGACCAGGCGCTTATTCCCTTGAAACTTACCGGAAAAGATTCAGGCGTCAATATGACCCTGGGCCTTCCCTTTGTCCGGACTTCGCCTTTACACGGAACAGCCTTTGATATCGCCAAAACCCCGGCCCTGGCCAATCCTGCTTCCATGATCGCCGCGATCAAATTAGCCATAAAATGCGCATCCTGCCAAAAAAAAGCTTAGGCCAGAATTTCCTCATTGATCAGAATATCCGGAATAAGATTGTCGCTTCCCTGGAATTAAAAAAAGATGATGTTGTTTTGGAGATCGGCTCAGGCAAGGGAGAACTAACGCAGGCAATCGCCCAGCAGGTAAGCAAGGTTTTCGGGCTGGAAATAGACAGGCGTTTATATAGCCTCTTAGTGCAAAAGTTTACCGGGCCCGGCAAGAAAGTCGAAATAATTAACCAGGATATTCTGAAACTGGAGATTGCCAAGTTCCTCAAGGAAAATAAAATCAAGGGCAGGATCAAGGTTTTCGGTAATATTCCATATTATATCTCCAGCCCGATAATTGAGCATCTTTTAAAATTCCGGGACAGGATAGAAGCGATATTTATCACAGTGCAGAAAGAATTTGCCGCCAGAGTGGCAGCTGCGCCGGGAAGCAAGGCCTACGGGTCATTCAGCTGTTTTACACAGTATTATGCCTGTCCGCGGGTAATCTTTAATATCAGCCGGAATTGTTTTAAGCCTGCGCCAAAGGTGGATTCTTCTTTTCTGGAACTAAAAATACGGGAGGAGCCGGCGGTCCAGGTTAAGGATGAAGAGCTGTTTTTTAAAATAATCCGGGGAGCTTTTAATCAAAGGAGAAAGACCTTAAGGAACAGCCTTGAGGGAATAGTCTCTGAAGAAACTCTGAATGTATTTTTTAACGAATCCGGCTTAGACAGAGGCATAAGGCCGGAGGATTTGAAGCTGCAAGATTTCGCTTTCTTAAGCAACCTGCAATATTTATTAAAAAATACTTGACAAACCTACCAAAGTAGTATATATTCTATTGCTTACGTAAATCAAAGCATTTTAATCACTTCAACTTAAGCTTAAACGTAGGGAAAACGAAGAATTTTTAGAGAAATTCTTGGGTGGATTTTTTTTAATTTTAGCGTTACTTCTCCGGCGGAGAATCTGGCAAAAATGCTGGAGTAGCTCAGTCGGCAGAGCACGTCCTTGGTAAGGACGGGGTCACGAGTTCAATTCTCGTCTCCAGCTTAGAAAATATATGCGTGAAATAATTACATTGGAATGTACGGTTTGCAAGAATAGAAATTACACGACGACGAAAAATAAGAAACTGCACCAGGACCGTCTGGAAATTAAGAAATTCTGTAAGTCCTGTCACAAGCATACCCCGCACAAGGAAATTAAATAAACGTACTTAGGGGCGTCGGTTAATGGCAAACCAACGGTCTCCAAAACCGTGACTGCAGGTTCAAGTCCTGCCGCTCCTGTAGTTTTAAAGCGCGGTAGAAAAGCCAAAGAGAAAATGAATATAATCGCCAAGCCGGTAAATTTTATAAAAGAAGTAAAAGCGGAATTAGGCAAGGTGGCCTGGAGCACGCGCCAAGAGTTAATGGCCTCCACTATAGTCGTTATCGTAGTTACCGTGATCCTGGGCGTATTCATCGGATTGATCGACATAATTCTTTCCAAACTATTGAGCATTCTATTTAAATAATGAAAAACTGGTACGTAGTCCATACGCAGACAGGTTTAGAAGATAAAGTAAAGGTGTCCCTGGAAAACAAGATCGCCGCCTCCGGTTTGCAGGATTTGATCTCCAGCGTAGTTATACCGACGGAACAGGTCTCCGAGGTGCGTTCCGGAAAAAAGAAGATATCCCAGAGGAAGTTTTTCCCCGGGTATTTACTGGTCGAGATGGAGTTGAATGAGAGTACCTACCTGTTCGTGAAGAATGCTCCCGGAGTTACCGGGTTCATCGGTTTAGGCAAGAAGCCTATGCCCCTGCCGCAGAGTGAAGTAGATAATATCTTAAAGAAGACAAAAGACACCCAGGCCAAACCCAGCCCGAAAATAGTCTTTGAGAAGGGCGAGCAGGTCAGGGTTACCGAAGGTCCGTTCCAGAACTTTAACGGGACAATTGACGAGATACATCCGGAAAAAGGCAAAATAAAGGTAAGTGTTTCTATTTTTGGACGCTCAACCCCGGTAGAGTTGGAATACTGGCAGGTTGAAAAGATATAAAAATGGCTAAAAAAGCGATTAAAGCTCAGATCAAATTACACGTTCCGGCAGCGCAGGCAAACCCGGCGCCTCCGGTAGGCCCGGCTTTAGGCCAGCACGGCGTAAATATCATGCAGTTCTGCAAGCAGTTTAACGACCAGACCAAGGGCAGAGACGGTTTGATTTTACCCGTGGTTATCAGCGTATATGAGGACAGGACTTTTTCGTTCATCATTAAGAGCCCTCCTTCATCGGTGCTTTTGAAGCGCGCGGCTAACCTGGCTAAGGCTTCCGGAATAAGCGGAAAAGAAGTTATCGGCAAGGTTACTACCAAGCAGGTTGAAGAGATCGCCAAACAAAAGATGTCGGACCTGAATACTTCGGATATGGCCCAGGCTATTAAGGTCATTACGGGAACCGCCCGCAGCATGGGCATTGTAGTTGAGGATTAATTTAAACATGAAAATACGCAGCAAGAGGTATAAGGAATCGGAAAAACAGCTGGACAGGGATAAGCAGTATCAGCTTAAAGAAGCGATCAGTGTTTTGAAAAAGATGCCGGCGCCGAAGTTTGACAGCGCCGTGGATCTGCATTTCCACCTGAGCGTGGATACCAAGAAGAGCGATCAGATGGTCCGCGGCACGGTTATCCTGCCCCACGGGACAGGAAAGAAGGTCCGGGTCGCGGTTTTCTGTAAAGGCGAGCATGAAAAGATCGCCCGCGGAGCCAACGCCGACCATGTGGGCGGCTTAGAGCTTATCGAAAAAGTTGCCGGCGGATTCCTGGATTTTGACTGCGCAATCGCCACTCCGGAAATGATGAAAGATTTGAGTAAATTAGGCAAGGTCCTGGGGCCGCGCGGCCTGATGCCCAGCCCTAAAACAGGCACGGTTACCAATGATATTTTAAAAGCCATTGAAGATGTCAAAAAAGGCAAAGTGGAATTCCGCGTGGATAAGCAGGGCGGGATGCACCTTTCAGTGGGTAAAATTTCTTTTAGCGAAGAGCAATTGTCTGATAACGCCTCCAAAGTAATTGAAGCAGTCAATGAGGCCAAGCCGGCGTCGGTGAAAGGGAAGTTCGTCAAGAGCCTTTCAATCACCGCTTCCATGAACCCCGGATTAAGATTGGTAGTATAAACTTATGAAAAAAATAGGCTTAATAGTTAAAGAGGCATCGGAGACCCTGATCAAGAATACTTTGAAAAATTCCGACGGTGTATTTATCGTCAAATATTCTGGCGTATCCAGCCCTGACCTTTGTTCCCTCAGGCTGAACCTTAAGACATCGCGCGCTTCTTTGTTCGTAGCCAAGAACAGCGTTGCCCGCCGGGCATTCAAGGACTCGGGGTTAGAGCCTTTATTAAAGAATATTGACGGCCCCTGCGGCCTGATCTTTGTTAAGGACGAGCCGGTTGCCGTATCCCAGGCTTTATGTAATTTTACCAAAGACCATGAGCAGCTAAAACTTGAAGGCGGCTCCTTAAACGATAAGATTATCGAGAAAAAAGACATAGAGTTTATGGCTAAGCTTCCTTCCAAGGAAGTTTTACGCGCCCAGGTGGTTGGGGCTTTAAATTCGCCGATATCAGGTTTAGTTATTACGCTGAACCAGGTATTGGCGAAATTTGTTTATTGCTTGGATCAGATAAAACAGAAAAAGACAGGTTAAAAGGAGGAAGGAAATGGCAAAGTTAGAAGAGATGATCAAATCAATCGAGGAGATGACCGTTCTCGAGTTGGCAGATTTAGTCAAGGCCCTGGAAGAAAAATTCGGGGTTAAGGCGAACATGCCGATGATGGCTGCTCCCGCAGTAGGCGGCGCAGGCGCTGCTCCCGCAGCTGAGGAAAAATCTACCTTTACGGTAGTCTTAGCCAGCACAGGCGCCAACAAGATCGCTGTCATCAAAGAAGTGCGCACAATTACTAATCTTGGCTTAAAAGAAGCTAAAGACCTGGTTGATGGCGCGCCCAAACCGGTCAAAGAAGGCGCAACCAAAGAAGAGGCTGAAGAGATCAAAAAGAAGTTAGAAGCAGCCGGCGCAACCGTTGAATTGAAATAAGTAACCCTACTGCCATAGGGATTGCTCCCTCAGGGGGCTGTCCCGCGACAAGAAACTTATTGGCAGTTAGATACGGGAAAAAATAGATCTATGATTAAAAGAAAGAGCTTCGCTAAGCTAAAAGAAGTATACAATATACCTAATCTTTTAGATGTTCAGTTGGAGGCTTATCAGGAATTCCTGCAGTTAGATGCCAAGCCCAGCGAAAGAAAACATCAGGGCCTGCAGGAGGTTTTTGACGAGATATTCCCCATTGAAAGCCCTAACCGCTCCATCAAGCTGGAATTTATCAGCTATTCTTTAGGCAAGCCAAAGTATAATATCGCTGAGTCTAAAATAAGAAGCCTTACTTATGCTTTGCCGCTCAAGGTAAAGTTCCGCCTGACCACGCCCAAGGAAACTAAAGAACAGGACGCCTATTTCGGCGAGCTGCCCTTAATGACCGAGACAGGCACCTTTATCATTAACGGCGACGAGCGCGTAGTAGTGAGCCAGTTGCAGCGTTCACCCGGTGTTTCCTTTGAAGAAGAGGACCATCCTACGGGTAAAAAGATTTTCTACGGCCGGGTTATCCCTTACCGCGGGGCGTGGCTGGAATTTAAATATGACCTTACCGAAACAATTTTAGCTTATGTTGACCGCCGCAGGAATTTTCCCGCTACCCAGATCTTAAGAATACTCGGTTTTTCCGAAGATAAAGATATTATTGCCGCTTTCGGCAAAGAATACCCTGAAATTATCAATACCCTGAAGAAAGATTACACCAAGAATAAAGAAGAAGCTTATATGGATTTTTACCGTAAGATGCGGCCGACCGAGCCGGTGACCAAAGAAGCGGCCGAGGCCCTGTTTTACCGGTTATTCTTTGACCCGGCGCGCTACGACTTGGAGCGGGCAGGCAGGTTCATCCTGAACAGGAAATTAGGGATGAATGTCTCCCTGGAAAAAAGGATACTTGATTCCGATACTATTATTAAGGTAATCGAATACCTGATCAACCTTAACAGCGGCATCGGCAAGATTGACGATATCGACCACTTAGGCAACCGCAGGGTCAAGACTGTCGGCGAACTGGTGCAGAACCAGGTGCGTATCGGCCTTTCCAGGGTCGAAAGGTCTATTCGCGAAAGATTAAGCATATTAAGCGAGCTTGACAGTATTAACGTACATTACCTGATCAACTCTAAACTATTATCCAACCAGATCCGCGATTTCTTTGCCCGCAGCCAGTTATCCCAGTTCATGGACCAGATCAATCCTTTAGCCGAGATGACGCATAAGAGGCGCTTAAGCGCTTTAGGCCCGGGTGGTTTAAGCCGCGAACGCGCCGGTTTTGAAGTAAGAGATATTCATCCTTCGCATTATGGCCGGGTTTGCCCCATTGAGACTCCCGAAGGCCCCAATATCGGCTTGATCGCTTCCTTAAGCACTTTCGCCAGAGTAAATCCCCTGGGCCTCATTGAGACACCCTACCGGGTAGTTGAGGATGGAAGAGTAACCAAGAGGATTGATTACCTGACCGCGGATATTGAAGAAGATAAAATCATTGCCCAGGCTAATGTCCCGTTAGATGAGAGCGGCTATTTTGTAGAGAAAGAAGTCTCCTGCCGCTATAAAAATGACTTTCCGAAAGTTGCGGGTAAGCAGGTCCAGTATATGGATGTTTCTCCCAAGCAACTGGTTTCCGTCGCCGCGTCGCTCATCCCGTTCTTAGAACATGATGACGCGAACCGCGCGCTGATGGGCTCAAATATGCAAAGACAGGGCGTGCCCTTAATGATCACCGAGCCACCGTTAGTCGGCACACAGATGGAAGAGAAGGTCGCCCGCGACTCCGGCAATATGATTATCGCGCAGGAATCAGGCAAGGTCACCAGCATTGATGCCTCCTCTATTACCATCGGTAAAAAAATCTACCATTTAAAGAAATTCTTACGCACCAATAACGATACTTCCATCAACCAGAGGCCGATCGTAAAACTCGGCGATAAGGTAGAGAAGGGCGAGATTATTGCCGACGGTATCGGAACTAAGGGCGGCGAATTAGCCTTAGGCAAAAATGTTTTAGTTTCTTTTATGCCCTGGCGCGGATATAACTTTGAAGACGCTATCCTGATCAGCGAGAAATTAGTCGAGCAGGACGCTTTTACTTCTATCCACATAGAAGAATTTGAAATTGAAGCTACGGAAACCCGTTTAGGCAACGAAGAAATCACCCGCGATATCCCCAATGTCAGCGAAGAGGCTTTAGCTAACTTGGATGAAAGCGGGATCATCCGTATCGGGGCTGAGGTCACGCCCGGCGATATATTAGTCGGCAAGATCACTCCGAAAACTGATTCCGAGCCTTCTCCGGAAGAAAGGCTTTTAAGGGCGATATTCGGCGAAAAAGCCGGAGATGTGCGCGATACTTCTTTGATCGTGCCTCCGGGAGTCCAAGGCGTGGTTATAGACGTGCATATCTTCTCGCGTAAAGACCGCGGCCGAAAATCCAAGGAAGAAAAATCCAGCGAGTTGGCCAAGATCCGTGAATTGAAAGCTTACTATAAACAGGAAGTAGAATTTGTGCAGGCGGAAAAAATCACGCGTTTAGCCCAGCTCCTGGGTATTGATAAGAAAAAAGTGGAAAGGTATGATTTTAACGATAATGAAGAAGCCAAGATTTTAGCCGCTTCTTTTGATGAACAGGTCAGCGAATTACTTTCTGAGCAGGAACAGGAAATTGAAAAGGTCAGGCGCGGAGATGAACTTCCCGCCGGAATATTAAAGAGGGTAGTGGTCTATATTGCGACCAAGCGCAGGCTGGCTGAGGGTGATAAATTAGCCGGCAGGCACGGAAACAAGGGTGTAGTTGCCCGGATTATGCCTGAAGAAGATATGCCCTATTTACCTGACGGCACGCCGGTGGAGGTGGTTTTAAATCCCTTAGGCGTACCCAGCCGTATGAACGTAGGCCAGATCTTAGAGTGCCATTTAGGTTGGGCAGCCAAGGCCCTGGGCCTTTTTATCGGGACCCCGGTCTTTGACGGAGCCAGCGAGCAGGAAATCAAAGAGATGCTTAAAAAAGCGGGTTTACCCGAGGACGGGAAGATACAGCTATATGACGGTTATAGCGGTGAACCCTTTGACCATAAAGTTACCGTAGGTTATATGTACGTAATGAAACTGATCCATCTGGTTGATGAAAAGATCCACGCGCGTTCCATCGGCCCGTATTCCCTGGTTACACAGCAGCCGTTAGGCGGTAAAGCCCAATTCGGCGGACAGAGATTAGGTGAAATGGAAGTCTGGGCTTTAGAGGCCTATGGCTCAGCATTTACCCTGCAGGAGATGTTGACCGTAAAGAGCGACGATGTTTCAGGCCGGACCAGGATCTACGAAGCGATCGTAAAGGGCGAACAACGTTTGACTCACGGCACGCCGGAGTCATTTAATGTTTTGATCAAGGAACTTCAAGGTTTAGGTCTGGATATCCGGACAGAAAAGGCGAAATAATGGAAGAGATAGTAGCTTTTGACAGTATTTCGATCAAGATCGCCAGCCCCCAGATAATTAAATCCTGGTCTAAAGGCGAAGTGAAGAAGGCGGAGACGATCAATTACCGCACCTTAAAACCGGAAAAAGACGGGCTTTTCTGCGAAAAGATCTTCGGCCCGGTGCGGGATTGGGAGTGTAACTGCGGTAAGTACAAAGGCATTAAATTTAAAGGCATAACCTGCGACCGCTGCGGCGTAACCGTCGAACGTTCGAGCGTCCGGCGCGAGCGCATGGGTCATATAGATCTAGCTACCGCGGTCACGCATATCTGGTTTTTTAAGGCCGTGCCCAGCCGCATGTCTGCCCTGCTGGATATAGGTTTAAGGGACCTGGAAAAGATAATTTATTACGAGGAGTATGTAATTATTGACCCCGGGACAACCCCCTTAAAGAAAAAAGAGCTTTTAACCGAAGAAAAATACCAGGAAGCCTTAGCCAAATACGGCGCGAATTTCAAGGCCAAGATCGGCGCTGAAGCAGTCAGGGACCTGTTAAAGGAGCTGGATTTAGACGCGCAATGCCGTAAATTAAGGCGCGACCTGGAAAAATCCAAAGATTCCCTGAATAACCGTAAAGGTTTAAAGAGTTTAAAGATCGTTGAAGATTTTAAGAAATCCGGCAACAATCCGGAATGGATGATCCTGGAGATCTTACCGGTCATTCCTCCGGACTTAAGGCCGTTAGTTCCCTTAGACGGCGGAAGGTTTGCCACTTCGGACCTCAATGACCTGTATCGCCGGGTAATCAACCGGAATAACCGCTTAAAGAAGTTGATGGAGTTAAACGCTCCCGAGATTATCATACGCAACGAAAAGCGCATGCTTCAGGAGGCAGTGGACGCGCTGTTGGATAATGGCAGGCATGGTAAAGCAGTGATGGGCGCGAATAACCGGCCGTTAAAGAGCTTATCCGATATGTTAAAAGGTAAGCAGGGCCGTTTCAGGCAGAACCTCTTAGGTAAGCGCGTAGATTACTCCGGCCGTTCAGTTATCGTTGTCGGCCCGGAATTAAAGCTCCATGAATGCGGCTTGCCCAAGCAGATGGCTTTGGAATTGTTCGAGCCGTTCATTATCAAAAAATTAAGAGAAAAAGGTTTTGTGCACACCATTAAGGGTGCGCGCCGTATGGTTGAACGCGGCAAAATTGAAGTTTGGGATATCCTGGATGAAGTCATCAAAGACCACCCGGTCTTATTAAACCGTGCTCCTACATTGCACCGTTTAGGTATCCAGGCATTCCAACCATTATTAATTGAAGGTAAATCCATAAAGATCCATCCGTTAGTTTGTACCGCTTTTAACGCTGACTTTGACGGCGACCAGATGGCGGTGCATGTTCCTTTATCCTTAGAGTCGCAATTAGAAGCCAAGATCTTAATGCTGGCTATCAACAACGTATTTTCTCCCGCTGACGGCCGGCCGATCATTACTCCTACCCAGGATATAATTTTAGGCGTGCATTACCTGACCAAGGAGAAATCCGGATTAAAGGGAGAGGGTATGATTTTCGCCGATGCCGGCGAAGTCATCATCGCCCACGAAGATAAGATCGTGGAATTGCATACCAAGATCAAATTAAGAGTAGCCGGTGTTTTTGACCTGGATGAAAAGAAGCTTATTCCCGGCAAGCAGATCATCGCGACTACCGTAGGCAGGACTTTATTCAACCAGGTGCTGCCCGCAGAATTCGGTTTTGTGAACAAAGAACTGAACAAGTCCAAAGTAGGCGATATCGTGGTTGATTGCTACAAGAGATTCGGGCATACCGCGTTGATTAACCTGCTGGACGATATTAAACGCCTGGGTTTTGAGATGGGTACCCAGGGCGGCATATCTATCGGCATAGACGACCTCCAGGTGCCGCCGGAAAAACAGGAAGTTTTAAAAGAATCCAAGGAAAAAGTTTCTAAAGTTGAGGAGCAGTACCGCCGCGGCGTTATTACCGATAGCGAGCGTAAATCCAAGATTATTGATATCTGGACCCACGCCACAGATGAGATTTCCGACCTGTTATTCAAAGGGATGGATAACTTTAATCCTATATTCATGATGGCCGATTCCGGCGCCAGAGGTTCACGCTTACAGGTCAGGCAGCTGGCTGGTATGCGCGGACTGATGGCTAAGCCTTCAGGAGAAATCATTGAAAGCCCGATCACCGCGAATTTCCGGGAAGGGTTGAATGTTTTGGAGTATTTCATTTCTACGCACGGAGCGCGTAAGGGTTTGGCGGATACGGCGCTTAAAACCGCCGATGCCGGCTATCTTACCCGCAGGCTGGTTGATGTTGCCCAGGAGGTAATTGTCGCTGAAGAGGATTGCGGAACGCTTAACGGGATCACGGTTTCGGCGATCATTGAAGGCGATGAAGAAGTAGTTTCGCTTAAAGACCGTATTGTAGGCCGCGTGGCTTTGGATAATATCGTGGATATCATTACCGATGAAGTAATCGTCGCGACCGGTTCAGAGATACCCGAAGAAAAAGCCGAGATGATCGAAAAATTAGGAATTGAAAAGATCCGTATCCGCAGTGTTCTAACCTGTGAATCGGGAAGAGGCGTCTGCACTAAATGTTACGGTCGCAACCTGGCTACGGGAAGGATCGCGGAATTAGGCGAGGCAGTGGGAGTGGTAGCGGCGCAGAGTATCGGCGAACCCGGAACTCAGCTGACCATGAGGACTTTCCATATCGGTGGTACGGCTTCCCGTAAAGTTGAGCAGTCTTTTATCAAGTCTAAGAATAAAGGCGTGCTTAAATACCATAATTTGAGGGTAGTCGGAAAAAATAAAGAATTCATTGTTTTAAACCGCAACGGCTCTTTGAGTATCAATGACAAGCAGGGCAGGGAATTAGAGCGTTTTCCTGTTCCCCAGGGCGCGTTCATCAATGTTCCTGATGGCGGGGAATTAGAAAAAGATGTTGCTTTTATCCACTGGGATCCTTATACACTACCGGTTTTGACGGAAGTCCCCGGAAGCGTAAAATGTGAAGACTTAAAAGAAGATGTTACCCTTAAAGAAGAACTTAATCCGGTTACCAAACTGACCGAGCGCGTAGTAGTTGAACATAAACAGGAGTATCATCCGCAGATCATTATTCTGGATGCTTCCAAGGAAGTCCTGGGGATTTATCCTATTCCGATCGGAGCGCATATTATGGTTAAAGACGGCCAGAAAGTTGACGGCGGCGATCTCCTGGCCAAAATTCCGCGTATGGTCGTTAAGACCAGGGATATTACCGGCGGCCTTCCGCGCGTAGCCGAATTATTCGAAGCCCGGCGGCCGAAGGACCCGGCGATCATCAGCGAAATAGACGGTTTCGTGGAGTTTGGCGAGACTAAAAAAGGCCAGCGGGTTATTATTGTCAAGTCTACTACCGGGATGCAAAGAGAATATGTTATCCCTCACGGTAAGCATCCTAATGTTTATAAAGGAGATAAAGTGGAAGCCGGCCAGCAGTTAACCGACGGCCCGGTTGTCCTGCAGGATATCCTGCGTGTTTGCGGAGACAAGGTTTTGCAGGAGTACCTGGTAAATGAAGTACAGGAAGTATACCGGCTGCAGGGCGTGCGGATCAACGATAAGCATATTGAGCTGATCATCCGTCAGATGTTGAAAAAGGTGCGTGTGGAAGACCCGGGTGACACTGAATTTTTAGCCACCCAGCAGGTGGACAAATGGACTTTCCAGAAAGAAAATTCCCGGGTAATTAAGAAGGGCGCCAAGCCTGCGGTAGCGACTCCGCTTTTGCTGGGTATTACCAAGGCATCTTTGACTACCGAGAGCTTTATTTCGGCAGCCAGTTTCCAGGAGACCACCCGCGTGCTTACTGAGGCGGCTACCAGCGGAAAACGCGATGAGTTATTCGGCTTGAAAGAAAACGTTATTGTCGGGCATCTTATCCCGGCGGGAACGGGTTTCCGCGGCCATCGTGATATTGAAGTTGTCAAAAACGTAACCGATAAAAAGGAATAAACCTATGCCCACAATTTCGCAGTTGATCAGGTTAGGGAGAATATCCAAGAAGAAAAAGAGCAAATCCCCGGCTTTAAAGGCTTGCCCGCAGAGGCGCGGGGTATGCTTGCAGGTGCGCACCATGACGCCTAAAAAACCCAACTCGGCGCTGCGTAAGATCGCCAGGGTCAGGTTGACTACCGGCATTGAAGTTACCGCGTATATACCGGGTGAAGGGCATAACCTGCAGGAGCACTCCATAGTTTTAGTCAGGGGCGGCCGCGTTAAGGACCTGCCCGGTGTAAGGTATCATATCGTAAGAGGCACATTGGATGCCGCAGGGGTTAACGCCAGAAGAAGAGGAAGGTCAAAATACGGAGCTAAGAGGCCAAAGTAGCCTGTAACTAAGCAATAAAGGAAAATATAATGCGCAGAAGAAAAGCTCAAGAGAAAGTAGTTTTAGCGGACCCAAAACTTAACAGTAAAGTTGTCGCCAAATTCGTGAACATGGTTATGCTGGAAGGCAAAAAAGCCATTGCCGAGAAAATAGTCTACGGCGCTTTTGAGATCGTCAAAAAGAACCTGAATGAACAGGATATTTTAAAAATTTTTTATAAGGCTTTGGATAACGCGCGTCCGCGCCTGGAGGTTAAGCCCCGGCGCGTAGGCGGAGCGACCTACCAGGTGCCGATCGAAGTGCGCCAGGAACGCGGGACATCTATCGCTTTGCGCTGGATAAGGGATTTTGCCATGAATAAAAAAGGCAAACCCATGGACCAGAAGTTAGCGGAAGAAATCATCGCCGCGTACAAGGGCGAAGGTGCAGTAATCAAAAAAAGGGACGATACGCACAAAATGGCCGAATCCAACAAGGCCTTTGCGCATTTCAGGTGGTAATCAACGCATGGAAAGAAAGATACCTTTAGATAAAATCAGGAATATCGGGATCATCGCGCACATTGACGCGGGAAAAACCACGACCAGCGAGCGTATCCTTTTCTATACGGGAAGGAACTATAAGCTGGGAGAGGTGCATGAAGGTACCGCAACTATGGACTGGATGGTCCAGGAGCAGGAGCGCGGTATCACCATAACTTCGGCGGCGACAACCTGTACCTGGAAGGATATCCATATTAATTTGATCGATACCCCCGGCCATGTGGATTTTACTATTGAAGTAGAGAGGTCATTGAAAGTTTTAGACGGGGCCGTAGTGGTTTTTTGCGGTGTGGGCGGAGTTGAACCGCAATCCGAAACTGTCTGGCGCCAGGCCGACCGTTACGGCGTGCCCAGGATAGCTTTTGTGAACAAGATGGACCGGACCGGAAGCAATTTCCTGGAGGCGATCGACCAGATGCATAAAAGATTAGGGGCCAACGCTGCTCCGATCCAACTGCCTTACGGCAAAGACGGGGACCTTCAGGGTATTATTGATTTAGTGGAAAGAAAACTTGTTTTATATAAAGATGACTTGGGCAAGGATATTGAAATTAAAGAGATCCCGCCTGAAGCAATGGCGGAAGTCGAGAAACAGCATACGATCATGATCGAAAGGCTGGCTGAAGTCGATGACAAGATCATGGAAGATTATCTGCATAACAAGAAGATCGCGGTTGAGGAACTAAAAGCGGCGATAAGAAAAGGGGTCATCGCTAATAAATTCGTCCCGGTCCTCTGCGGTTCATCTTTCAAAAATAAGGGCGTGCAGCTGGTCTTGGATGCGGTGAAAGACTATTTGCCTTCGCCGCTGGATGTGCCGGCGATCAAAGGGACAAACCCCGAGACCGGAGCATTTGAAGAGATAAAAACTTCCGAGAAATCTCCTTTTTGCGCGCTATGTTTTAAAGTAGCCACGGATCCCTATGTCGGTAGAATATATTACATCCGCGTATATTCCGGAGTTTTAAACGCCGGTTCATATATCTACAATGCTTCTAAGAGAGAGCGGGAAAGAGTCACTAAGATCGTTAAAATGCATGCTAATCGCCAGGAAGTTGTGGAGAATGTTTCCTGCGGAGAGATCGCCGCGGCAGTAGGATTAAAAAATACCAAGACCGGAGACACGTTGTGCACCGAGAATAATATGATCCTGGTCGAAGCAATGCGTTTTCCTGAACCGGTTATTCAGCAGGCAATCGAGCCTACATCCAAAGACGCTCAGGAGAAATTGGGCTTGGCTCTGCACAAACTAGAGGATGAGGATCCTTCTTTCCGGGTCACCTACAATCAGGAAACCGGCCAGACCTTAATTGCCGGTATGGGGCAGTTACATCTGGAAATTATAATTGACCGGATCTTGCGTGAATTTAATGTGGCTGCCCAGGTAGGCCAGCCGCAGGTAGCCTACCGTGAGACTTTGACTAAAAAGGTTAGGGCGGTCGGTAAATTTATATCTCAATCCGGCGGCCGCGGACAATACGGGCACTGCGTCGTTGAAATGGCCCCCCAGGAGACTCCCGGGACCGGGATTACTTTTGAAGATAAGATCAAGAGCGGAGCTATTCCGCGCGAATATATCCCCGCGGTAAAACAGGGAGTTTTCGGCGCGGCAAAATCCGGCGTATTAGCCGGCTATCCGGTTACCGATGTGCATGTTATTTTGGTTGATGGATCTTACCATGAAGTTGACTCTTCGGAATTGGCGTTTCAGATGGCCGGTTCCCTGGCATTTAATGAGGGATTAAAAAATGGGCACCCGGTTTTACTCGAGCCGATCATGGATATGGAAGTAATCGTTCCGGAAGAATTTATGGGACAGGTTATCGGGGACTTAAGTTCTCGACGGGCAAAAATAATTTCACTTGCGCAGCGCCTTAATTTACGCACCATCAGGGCGAACATCCCGCTGGCTGAAGTTTTTAATTATGCAACTATAATAAGATCCTTGACACAAGGCCGCGCATCCTATACAATGGAGCCTTCGTTTTACAGCGAAGTGCCTGCACATATAGCAGAAAAAATTGTTACGGGTTTTGCAGCTACCGGTTCAACCAGAAAAAGTTTTCGTTAAAAAACAGGAGGAAAAATGGCTAAAGATAAATTTGTAAGAAGTAAGCCACACGTGAATATCGGGACTATCGGGCACATCGATCACGGTAAAACTACCCTGACTGCCGCTATTGTCAATATCTCGGCCAAGCTCGGTAAGGCGACTGCCAAGGCTTATGCTGATATTGCCAAAGGCGGGACAGTAAGAGATGATACCAAGACCGTTACTATTTCGGTTGCCCACGTTGAATACGAATCCGATTCCCGTCATTACGCGCATATTGACTGCCCGGGCCATGCCGATTATATCAAGAACATGATTACCGGCGCCGCGCAGATGGACGGAGCTATATTGGTAGTTTCCGCGGCTGACGGCCCTATGCCTCAGACCAGGGAGCACATTCTTTTGGCCAGACAGGTTAACGTGCCTTCAATGGTCGTGTTTTTAAACAAAGTAGACCTGGTTACGGATAATGAGCTTCTGGACCTGGTTGAAATGGAAGTCCGGGAACTTCTTACTAAATATGGCTACCCGGGAGACAAGACTCCGATCATTCGCGGCAGCGCTTCTAAAGCTATGGCTGCGGTAAATGATCCGGCCAGCGCTGATTGTAAACCGATCCTGGACCTGATCAAGGCTTGCGATGAATTTATTCCTTTACCGGTCAGAGACCTGGATAAACCTTTATTGATGGCGGTTGAAGACGTATTCAGCATCGAAGGTAGAGGCACGGTTGCTACCGGCAGGATCGAGCGCGGTAAGGTAAAGTTAAGCGAGGAAGTCGAGATCATCGGCTTAAGGCCCGAAGTAAAGAAGTCAGTAGTCACCGGAATAGAAATGTTCCGCAAGCTTCTGGATGAAGGCCAGGCCGGAGATAATGTCGGCTTGTTATTAAGAGGCGTGGAAAAGAATGATATTGAACGCGGTATGGTTATTGCTGCTCCTAAATCCATCACTCCCCATACCAAATTTAAAACCCAGGTTTATATCCTGACCAAGGAAGAAGGCGGAAGGCACACGCCGTTCTTTAAAGGATACCGGCCGCAATTCTATTTCCGCACCACTGATGTTACAGGAAACGTTACCTTACCGACCGGAGTAGAAATGGTTATGCCGGGAGATAACGTGAACCTAGAGGTAGAATTGATCACTCCTATCGCTATGGAAAAAGAATCGCGCTTCGCTATCCGCGAGGGCGGCCATACCGTAGGGGCAGGAGTAGTTACGGAGATTATCGCTTAAAAATATGTCAGGCATACAGCAAAAGATACGCATAAAACTTAAGGCTTACGACCACCGTCTCCTGGACCAGGCGGTCCTGGAGATAGTTGAGACTGTAAAACGGACCGGCGCCAAAATCGCCGGCCCGGTTCCGCTTCCGACTAAGCGCGAGATTTATACAGTGCTGCGTTCCCCGGTTATTGACAAGAAGAGCCGCGAACAGTTCGATTTATCCACGCACAAGAGGCTTATCGATATATTCGAACCAACAGCTAAGACCATTGATTCATTAAGGAAGTTAAACCTGCCCGCAGGGGTAGATGTCGAGATAAAATGACCGGTATATTAGGCAAAAAAATAGGCATGACCCAGATTTTTGCTGATGATGGCTCATTCGTGAGCGTCACCGCTATTGAGGCCGGGCCCTGCCCGGTATTAGCGGTAAAAGAGAAAAATATCCAGCTGGGTTTTGACCTGGCTGATGAAAAACGGCTTAAAAAACCCATTGCCGGTTATTTCAAGAAATTGAATATACCCGGGCGCAAGCTTATTAAAGAGTTAAATAAGGACGCGGCTAAAGAGTATAAAGTAGGCGAAGAGCTAAAAGTAGATATTTTCGCGGCTGGAGATTTCGTGGATGTTACCGGAGTTTCCATCGGCAAAGGGTTCCAGGGCGGTATGAAACGCTGGCATTGGCATGGCGGCCCGATGACCCATGGTTCAACTTCCCGGCGCCGGGTAGGTTCAGTCGGTTCAACCACTACTCCCGGAAGAGTGTTCAAAGGCCATCATATGCCCGGGCATATGGGAGCCCAGCAGGTAACCACCCAGAATTTAAAGGTGATGAAAATAGATGTAGAAAATAATATCCTTTTGGTTAAAGGCGCTGTCCCGGGGCATAAAAACAGCTATGTCGTCATCAAGAAAGCCAAGAAAAAAACAGCCAAAGCGGCAAGTGCGGCTAAAAACGCGGGCACTAAAGAGAAGAAAAAATAACTGATGGAAGCATTAACCTTACCTATATATAGTATGGCAGGCAAAGAAGTAGACAGCCTAAAGCTAAACCCGGCAGTCTTTGACGCCATAATCAATACTGAAGCTATGCATCAGGCGGTTACCGCGTACCGGGCAAACCAGAGAAAGGGGTTGGCTGCCACTAAAACCAGAGGCGAAGTATCCGGAGGCGGCAAGAAACCCTGGAAGCAAAAAGGCACCGGCCGCGCCCGCGTAGGTTCAACCCGTTCGCCTTTATGGCGCCATGGCGGCGTGACTTTTGGGCCGCATCCGCGGGATTTTTCGTATACTCTTCCGGACAAGATCAAGAAAGCGGCTTTAAAATCCAGCCTGAACGCCAAAGTCAAAGAGAATAATCTGATCGTGCTGGAGAATTTCAAATTAGAAAATTCCAAGACTAAAGAAGCATTGAAAGTATTTGCCCACCTTAAAGTAGCCGGCGTAAAAAATAAGAAAGCTTTATCCGCACTTTTATTATTGGATAAAGCCGATGAAAATACGAAATTAGCCTTGAGGAATATCGGCTTCTTAAGATTCAACCTGGCTTCGGATACGCATGTGTATGAAGTGATCACCCATAAGCAGTTAATTATTACCAAGGAAGGCTTGATTCACTTGACTAAAAGGCTGGCTAAATGAACTATTCACAGGATATAATCAAATCTTTAATGCGCACGGAAAAATCAACGCAATATGAGCCGGATGCCAAATACCTTTTTCTGGTTGACATTAAGGCGAACAAGATCCAGGTTAAGCGCGCGGTAGAGCAGCTTTATAAGGTCAAGGTCAGGGATGTAAATACCTTTGTTTCCGCGGGCAAGCTCAAGCGCGTGCGCCACCAGTTAGGCCGGACCCCGGAGGCCAAGAAAGCGGTAGTGACTTTACAGGCAGGACAAAAGATAGAGGTAGCTTAAAAGACATGGGACTTAAATACTTTAAACCGACGACACCTTCACGCAGGCATATGACCGGCCCGGATTTTGCGGAAATTACCAAGAATACCCCGGAAAAGTCTTTATTGCTTCCCTTGAAGAAGTCCGGCGGCAGGAATTCTTACGGCCGGATCACTTCCCGGCACCGCGGCGGCGGCCATAAGAGAATGCTCAGGATCGTTGATTTTAAACGGGATATTTTTGAAGTGCCGGGCAAGATTATCGCTGTTGAATATGACCCTAACCGCTCTGCGCGCATCGCCCTGGTTGAGTATCCGAATAATGAAAAAAGATATATTTTAGCGCCGGTGGGATTGAGCGTCGGGCAGAGCGTTATTTCAAGCAACCAAAAAGACGTAGAGATCCAGACCGGCAACTGCCTGCTCTTGAGGCATATGCCTTCGGGAACGCTTATTCATAATGTAGAATTGAAAAAAGGCCAGGGCGGCCAGATCGTGCGCTCTGCAGGTTCCAGCGCGCAAATCATGGCTAAAGAAGGTGAATATGCCCATATCAAGCTTCCTTCCGGAGAAGTAAGATTGATCAGCCTGGATTGCCACGCTACTGTCGGCCAGGTGGGCAACGTGGAACATGAAGCGCTTTATCTGGGTAAGGCCGGCAGGAACAGATGGCTGGGCGTGAAGCCGCAGTCCAGAGGCCTGGCTATGAACCCGGTAGACCATCCGCATGGCGGAGGAGAAGGAAAATCCGGGCAGGGAAACCCGCATCCAGTGACTCCCTGGGGTAAACCGACCAAAGGCTACCGGACCAGAAAACCGAATCGGTATTCGAATAAGTTTGTTATTAAAAGAAGGAAACCATAATGCCACGCTCACTTAAAAAAGGCCCTTTTGTCGAGGAAAGATTATTAAGGAAAGTCGATCAGCAGCGCGCATCAGGCACCCGCCAGGCGATCAAGACCTGGTCCAGGGCTTCAACCGTGATCCCGGATTTCGTGGGGCTTACTTTTGCCGTGCATGACGGTAAGAAACACGTCCCGGTTTTTGTAACCGAGAACATGGTCGGGCATAAGTTAGGGGAATTCGCTCCCAGCCGCATATTCAGGAAGCACGGCGGCGTAAAGGCTAAGAAAGCGTTAGAGAAGACATAAGATGATTGCTAAAGCTGAAGGAAAATTTTTAAGGGTTTCTCCGACCAAGGTTCGCCAGGTTATGGATCTTATCCGCGGTAAGGACGCGGCAAGCGCCCAGGCAATACTTTTGAATATAAACAAACGGCCCAAAGAGTATTTGATCAAGATCCTGAAATCCGCTATTGCTAATGCCAAAGTTAAAGGATTTAACCTTGAACAGCTCTACGTATCCAAGGCTGTTTGCAACCCGGGCCCGAGCTGGAAAAGGTTTAAGGCAGCGGCGTTCGGCAGGGCTCAGCCGATCTTAAAACGCACAGCGCATATTAAAATAGAATTAGATTTAAAATCGGGAGAATAATCAATGGGACAAAAGGTTAATCCGTTAATTTTGAGAATAGGTTTTATCCGGAACTGGCATTCCCGCTGGTTTGCCGGCCATAAGGATTATCCTAAGTTCATTTACCAGGATTATAATATCCGCAAGTTCATCAAGAAAAGATTTAAGCAGGCCGCGGTCTCTAAGATCGTCGTTGAAAGGCTGGCGGATAAACTAAGGATCCGTATATTCAGCGCGCGCCCGGGTATCATCATCGGCAGGCATGGCGCGGACATCGAGCGTTTAAGAGAAGACCTGAACAGTATGGTTAACCAGGAGATCGCCATTGATATTGAAGAGGTAAAGCAACCCGCTTGGGATGCCCAGCTGGTCGCTGAAAATGTCGCGTTCCAGATGGAAAAGCGCGTGGCCTTTCGCCGGGCCGTAAAACGGGCCATGGAACAGTCGATCAATGCCGGAGTCAAGGGCATACGCGTCTGCTGCGCCGGCCGGCTCAACGGTGCGGAAATGTCCCGGACTGAAACTTATAAGCTGGGTAAAGTGCCATTGCAAACTTTGCGCGCGGATATAGATTATGGTTTTGCCGAAAGCCTTACCACCTACGGGCTTATCGGAGTTAAGGTTTGGATCTATAAAGGGGATATATTGGAAAAGAAAGTTATAGCGGAAACCGGAGCTGCGCCCCAGCCGGAAGAGGCCAAGGCTAAAGAGGAGGTAAAGTAAGATGCCTCTTATGCCCAAGAGAGTAAAATACCGTAAATTACAGAAAGGGCAGCGCAGGGGTATTGCGACCAGCGGCGCGGAACTGGCTTTTGGCGAGTTCGGCCTGAAGGTTTTGGATAACGGCTGGATCAAAAATACCCAGATCGAAGCGGCCCGCGTTATTATTGCCCGCCAGCTGCACAAGGGCGGCAAGCTCTGGATAAGGATTTTTCCGGATAAGTCCATTACTAAAAAACCGGCGGAAGTGCGTATGGGTAAAGGCAAGGGAGACCTGGATCATTGGGTCGCCGTAGTCAAAAGGGGCAGGATATTGCTGGAATTGGGCGGAGTGCCGGAAGAGTATGCCCGCCAGTGTTTCAGGCTGGTGGCTTATAAATTGCCGCTGCGCACTAAATTTATCACCCGTTTAAAAAGGTAAAAATGGCTAAAAGGCTGAAAGCTAAGGAACTGGCTGGTTTATCAAAGAGTGAATTGCTGGATAAGGAAAAGGCCCTGAAGGATGAGCTTTTTAAGTTAAACGGGCAGCGTTATTCCGGCAGAGTGGAAAAACCGCATATGTTCTCCTGGATCAGGAGAGAATTAAGCGTGGTCGCCACCGTATTAAATACAAAGAAAGAAAAATAAAAATGGGAAAAAGAAAGCAATTCATCGGGACTGTGGTAAGCGATAAGATGGATAAGACGGTTACCGTGCGGGTATTACAGATGAGCAAACACAGTAAATATTCCCGGGTAGCCAGGAGTTATAATAAATTTAAGGCGCATGACGAAAAGAAAACAGCTAAAATGGGGGATACTGTGCGCATCGAAGAAACCCGGCCTATTTCCAAAGACAAGCATTTCCGGGTCCTGGAGGTTATTAAGCAGGCTCCGGGAGTTGAGAAGATAAAGATAAAAGAGCCTGCCTTGCCGGCAGACAAGGAAGCTTAAGATGATACAACTGCGCACAATATTAGACGTTGCGGATAATACCGGGGCAAAGCGGGCCTCGCTCATCTGTATCCTGGGCAAGAAGAACTGCCCGAATGGCCAGATAGGCGATGTAGTGAACGTGAATATCAAGGAATCTTCGCCTGATGCGACTATTAAAAAAGGCGAAAAGGCCAGGGCGGTCATTGTCCGGACCAAGCAGGCAATAAGGCGCTCTGACGGTTCAGTT
>Ga0265297_10004047_pt1 | contig 24841 bp, 18 predicted proteins | sample Munlanlwell13791_FD_192502 | JGI IMG/M metagenome (GOLD analysis project Ga0265297, IMG submission 192502) | Leachate microbial communities from a municipal landfill in Southern Ontario, Canada - Leachate well 137-91 | ecosystem: Engineered > Solid waste > Landfill > Unclassified | place... | reverse complement strand
TAGAATAATGGGAACAGGAAATTATCCATTGTAGGATAATCTGCTATCCAACCCAGTCTGTAAAATACTATTTCACCTGCCTGAGCCTTTTCAAGCATTGTTCCCCATTCATAGCCGGTTATGTTCACATTTATTCCGATTTCGCTTAGATCAGATTGAATTGCTTCCGCTATCTGTTCATGACCGGCACCTGTATTAAACCCGAATTCCAGTGTAGGCAAGCCCTCTCCATTTGGATATCCGGCCTCAACCAGTTTATCTTGAGCCAATTCAACATTGTATGCATAATCAGAGGCATTTTCTTTAAATCCCGGAATTCCGGGCGGAACAAAACCTGTGGCAGGCGTGGGTACTCCTTCACTTATTACATCGCAAATATTCTGTCTGTCTATTGCATAACTTATAGCCTCACGCAGTGCTTTATTATCCGCAAATGGTTCAGCATTTAAATTAAATCCATAATAATACAAGCCCCAGAATGGTTTAATTATTGCACTGTCCTTAAGTTCCGGATCTTCCAGCGTAGTCTGAATTTTTCCAACAGGGATATCGGTATACTCAAGATTGCCGGCTTTAAATTCCAGAAATGCCGTATCTTCATCGGCTATTATGACATATCTGACAGATTCAAGTTTGGCTTTGTCACCCCAGTAGTCATCATTCCTGACAAGGTCTATATACTGGTCATGTTCCCATTTAACGAATTTAAATGGACCTACACCATTGATATGTTCGGTATATTCATCTCCCCACTCTTCGATGTCTTCTTTTGCTACAGGGTAAAATACATCATGACCTAAAGTGGTTAAAAAGTCCGCATAAGGTTCCTTTAAGGTCACTTCGAGTGTGTAATCGTCAAGAGCTTTTACACCTTCAAGAACAGTAGCCGTTCCAGCCTGGCATTCGTCATAACCCTGGATTGGAAGTAAATGATAGGCAAGATAAGAAGCCGTTTCTGCATTGGCTACTCTGGACCATGAATAAACAAAATCTTCAGCTACCAATTCTCTGCCGCTGTGGAATTTGACCCCTTTCCTTAAAATAAAAGTATAAACAAGGCCATCATCGCTTATGTCCCAGCTTTCTGCTAATTCGGGTATTGGTTCATAGGTTTCCGGATCCCAATCAATCAAACCATCCCAACACTGTCTTATCACCTGGATTCCTTCACTTTCATAAGCATTCGGAGGATCCAGAGATACCGGTTCAACAATACGTAACCTCATGATCTGCTCGCCAGTAGCCTCTGTTTTACACCCTGCAAACATTGTTCCTATAAATACAATAACGGTAAGTACTGCGATTATTCCCATTAACTTTTTGTAATTCCTCACTAAAGCCTCCTTCTCAAATTCTATAATTTACCTGCAAGAATTTTTATTTTAAAACCTCCTTTCGTTTTAAATAATAATCCTGCAATTTCAATTGATTATAATAAAATGAATAGAGTTATTGTGGTAATAGTAAAAACCACTCCAAGTATAATTGTTAGCCTATCAAGATTTTTTTCTACAATTCCTGCACCGTCGAAAGTTTCTACCATACCAGAGAACAAACCGGAAATTCCTCCTCCTCTTCCTGCATGCAACAGGATCAATAATACCAGTCCGACGCTGGCAACTATATGAAATGCAAATAACACATTAAGTAATACAGAACCCATATCTATAATTCCTCCGTAATCATTATTAAATCTAAAATTGGCTTCCGGCCAATATTTTATCAAAAAAATGACATATTAAAAATAAATATTTATATGTAGGATACATAGTCTTTGCCATAAAATCAAGTTCAATATGACAAAAGCGATACTCCAGTCATTTCCCTGGGTTTTTCAATTTCTAATAGATCCAGTATCGTTGGTGCAATGCCGCTTAATTTAAAATTATCATCATAATCTTTAAATTTTATTTTCGAATCGCAAATCACAAAAGGCACCATCGATAAAGAATGGGCCGTTATGGCTTTATTATCGACAGGATCTATCATTTCTTCAGCATTGCCATGATCAGACGTAATGATTGCCAGTCCTTCATTTACAATTAATTCTTCTACTACTCTTCCCATACACTTATCTACTACCTCAACAGCTTTTATAGCAGCATCCAGATGCCCCGTATGTCCTACCATGTCAGGATTAGCATAATTCAATATTATTACATCATATATTTTTGATTTGATTTTACTTATAACAGTATCAGTTACTTCGAATGCACTCATTTCAGGTTTAAGGTCATATGTCGCAATTTTTGGAGAAGGAATCAATATCCTGTCTTCTCCTTTGAATGGTTTTTCTATACCACCATTAAAGAAGAATGTGACATGGGCATACTTCTCCGTTTCGGCAATTCTTAATTGTTTCAGATTATTTTTTGATATAACCTCTCCAAGAGTATTTTTGATTTCCTGAGGAGGAAAAGCTACGGGAGCATTAAATGATCTGTCGTATTGGGTCATACATACAAAGTATACTTCAGGCGGATTCGGACCTCTATAGAATTCCTTAAAATTATCAAAAATAAATGCCCTGGTCAGCTGTCTTGCCCTATCCGGTCTGAAATTAAAAAATATCACTGAATCTTTCGATTTGATTGCGGCCTTTTTATTATCTTTACAGTCCACTATTGAAGGAACAACAAATTCATCATCTATATTATTGTTATAGGATGCTTCGACAACTCCGGCAGCCGTTTCAAACTTCTTTCCTTTTCTGTGTACCAGCATATTATAACTTTTTTCGACTCTATCCCATCTATTATCTCTGTCCATGCTGTAATATCTTCCGCTGACAGTGGCAATTTGTCCGGTGCCCTTCTTTTTTAAATAATCATCCACTTCATTCAGGAACGGTATTGCACTTCTTGGGGGAACATCCCTGCCGTCAAGAAAAGCATGTATAAATAAATCTTTTATTCCATGACTGACTGCCAGGTCGATTAAAGCTTTAAGATGTCTGATGTGACTGTGTACCCCGCCATCTGAAACAAGTCCCATAAGATGAAGGCAGCTATCATTTCTTTTTACGTTATTGATTGCATCTATTAATACTTTGTTGCTGAAAAAATCTCCATCTTTGATTTCTTTATTTATTCTGGTAAATTCCTGATATACGACTCTACCAGCTCCTATATTTAAATGACCTACCTCTGAATTGCCCATCTGCCCTTCGGGTAGTCCCACAGATTCACCTGAAGCATTTAATCTTGTATTTGGGTAAATTCTGTAGTAGTTATCCATATTAGGAGTTTTTGCAAGTCTGATTGCATTGCCTTCATTCTGGCCGGATAAGCCCCAGCCATCAAGTATCATCAAACAGATTGGTTTTTTTACTGCGGTTTTATAAGTCACTGGCTATCCTGGTAATTAATTATATCCATAAAATCATCTACTTCCAGGCTTGCACCACCTACAAGGGCACCGTCTATATCTGACATCTTCATCAATTCGGAAATATTTGAGGGTTTTACACTTCCGCCATATTGAATTATGGTAGCTTCGGAGATCTTTTTACCATATAATTCACCAATTTTTTTTCTTATAGCGATACACATATCATTGGCATCCCTGGAAGTTGCAGTTTTACCGGTACCAATAGCCCATATAGGCTCATACGCTACAGTCAAATCAACCATACTTTCTTCATCTATACCATCCAGACATTCTTCTATTTGATTCAGAACAAACTGCCCGGCCTTACCGCTTTCTCTTATTTCCAATGATTCACCAACACACATAATTGGCTTTAAATCTGCATTGAAAGCAGCCTTTGCTTTTTTATTGATGTCCGAATTAGTCTCTCCGAAATACTGTCTTCTTTCACTATGACCGATTATCACATATTCTACACCAAGAGCTTTAAGCATTACCGGTGATACTTCACCTGTGAATGCACCACTTGCCTCATAATACATATTTTGCGCACCAAGTTTAATATCAAGGTTGTCACTATCAATTATAGTTTTTACACTCTTCAAAGCTGTTGCGGGCGGACATACCGCTACTTCACAATTATTTTTATTATTATATTTATCCCCGAGGTCCTGTATAAAATTTGCGGCCTGCAAATGGGTCATATTCATTTTCCAGTTTCCTGCTATAAAGGGCCTTCTCATTTTCATAGTTCCTTTCGAGATTTTTTTATATTATTTACAATTATTTATCTAAAAGAGATGATACGCCTGGTAGTTCTTTACCTTCCAGCAGTTCCATAGCAGCTCCGCCGCCGCTGGAGACATGAGTAAATTTTGAGGATAGACCATATTTTTTCAATGCTGCCAGCGTGTCTCCTCCTCCTGCGACTGTAACTGCCTGGCTGCTGGCGACAGCATTTGCGATATTTTTGGTTCCCTTTTCAAAATTGGACCATTCAAAAACACCTACCGGACCATTCCAGAAGATGGTTCGTGCAGCGGCAATTTCTTTTTTAAATAATTCTATACTTTTATCCCCGATATCCATCCCCATCCAGTCTACCGGTATTGATTGTATCGATACAAGTTGTTTCTCTGCATTACTATCGAATTCTTTTGCAATTACAATGTCTACAGGCAGTATTAAGTTAACATTATTTTTTTTAGCGAGATCCAGCATTTCTCTTGCAAAATCAATCTGATCATCCTCGCAAATCGATTTTCCTATTTCGTAACCTTTAGCTTTTAAGAAAGTATAAGTCATTCCACCACCCAATATCAGGCTGTCCACCTTACTGAGAAGGTTCCTTATAACCTGTATTTTATCCGAAACTTTACTACCGCCGAGAATAGTCAGAAAAGGTCTTTGCGGTGATTCCAGAAGAGATGTCAGAACTTCAATTTCTTTCTTCATTAAAAATCCTGCTACTGCTGGAAGATATTTTGTCACTCCGGCGACAGATGCGTGTGCCCTATGGGCAGCGCCAAAAGCATCATCGACATATATATCAGCCAGTGATGCAAGAGATTTTGAGAATTCGTCGTCATTGGCTTTTTCTCCGGGATCAAATCTCAGGTTTTCAAGCATTACAATTTCACCATATTCCATTTCATTATCTATATATTCTTTGATTCCAGGTGAAAAAATACTGTCAAATTTCTTTATTTTTTTACCGGTCAGTTCACCGAGTCTTTTCGCTGCAGGATCCAGTTTGAATTTAGTCTCTGCTACTCCTTTCGGCCGCCCCAGATGTGACATCAATATTATCTTGGCGTTTTTTTCAATAAGATAATTTATAGTCGGTAATGATAACTTTATTCTGGTATCATCTACCACATTCAGATCATTATCCAGGGGAACGTTATAATCTACTCTGACTAAAACTCTTTTGTTTGCGACATCAATATCTTCAATTGTTTTTTTATTAAACATTTTTACCACCAAAACTTAACTTTATAAATAACCGAGGTTTAATTGACCCCGGTTATTTATTGTTTATATTTATTTTTTTTACTTATTTCATAATATAATTTATTAAATCATATAATCTGCTTGAATATCCCCATTCGTTATCATACCAGGATAAGACTTTCACCAAGTTTTCTTTCGTAAGAGTACTCAATGAATCAAAAACTGTGGAATAAGAATCTCCTATAACATCCACTGATACAATCGGATCTTCGCAATATTTTAATATTCCTTTAAATTCCGATTCCTGAGAAGCCTTTTTGAATGCATTGTTTACATCTTCAGCCGAGCAGCCCTTTTCTACTTCTACTACCAGATCTATTAAGGAACCTACGGCTACCGGTATCCTGACAGCAAGACCATCCAGTTTGCCGTTTAATTCGGGAATCACCAGACCTATCGCACTTGCGGCACCTGTAGTTGTAGGTATAGCCGATAGAGCAGCCGCTCTTGCCCTCCTTAGGTCCTTGTGAGGAAGATCGAGTATTCTTTGATCATTCGTATACGCATGTATAGTGGTCATAAAACCATTTTTTATAATAAAATTTTCATGAAGAACTTTACATACCGGAGCCAATGCATTTGTGGTACATGAGGCATTCGAAATTATATTATGTTTTTCTTTATCGTAGCTTTCATGATTTACTCCAATTACAATTGTTATGTCAGCTCCGCCCTTTTTCATAGGTGCAGATACAACTACTTTTTTTGCCCCTGCCTTAAGATGCTTTTCGGCACCTTCCCTTGTCGTAAATATACCTGTAGATTCGAGGGCAACATCTATCCCGAGGTCCTTCCATGGAAGAAGTTCCGGATCCTTTACAGAGGTTATCTTTATTTTTTCACCATTGACCTCTATATAATCCTCCCCTGCTTTGATTTCGGCATCAAGAATTCCGTATATGGAATCATATTTTAAGAGATGAGCAAGAATTTTTGGGTCATACAGATCGTTCACCGATACTATATCTATATTATTCTCTTTATCATATTTCAGTTTTGCTCTTAAAAACTGTCTGCCTATCCTTCCAAATCCGTTAATTCCTACTTTTATTGCCATTTCGTTCCTCCCCCTTGATAAAGTAATAATGATAAGTATTTATTCATATAAATTCATAAAAATATAAGAATATTTTTAATTTCGATATGAACCGTGTAATTTTAACAAATTTGATAAAATCAATAAAGTGCAATTTACAAAAAATATCTTTTTCCGGAATAAAAATATATCTTTCCAGGTAATATGATCAAGTTTTGGAAATATCTCTATGAAATAATTTTATGGAGTAACCTTTAAGCTTTAAATATTCGAATATCTTATCGGAGATCACAACCGAACGATGTTTGCCGCCGGTACAGCCAATGCCTATCCCAAGATAACTCTTGCCCTCTGCAATATAATTGGGTATTAAAAAATCAAGCATCTTTTCAAACAAGGTCAGGAACTCTTTTGTTTCTTCACGGCATAAAACATAATCGATTACTTTTTTATTCTTCCCATCAAGGTCCTTTAGCTCCTCGTTGTAAAATGGATTGGGTAAAAACCTGACATCCATCACGACATCCACGCTCTCAGGTAAACCAAACCTGTATCCGAATGAAGTGACGGATATTTGCAAAAGTTTACTTTCCTCTATATCGCTCATCATTCGATCTGTTATTGAAATACGGAGTTCTTTTGAATTCAAAAGTGTGGTGTCAATCACTACATCCGCTATTTCTCTGAGTCTTCTCATCTTTTCTATCTCTTTTTCGATTCCCTCTCCAAGATTACCGTCCTCGACCAGCGGGTGCTTCCTTCTGGTCAAAGAATATCTCTTTACAATGGCGCTCTTTGAAGCTTCCAAAAACAAAATTTTATAATTTATTTTCATTTCTTTAAGCTTACCGAGGATCCTGTATATCTCATCAAAAAAATATCCGCTTCTCAAATCTATGGCAAATGCCATATTACTTATATTCCTGTCCTCCATCGAAAAGTAATCGATGATATTAAGCAGAAGATATGCAGGTAAATTGTCTATGCAATAATAACCTGCATCCTCAAAATGTTTGAGGGCTTCTGTCTTTCCGGCGCCGGATAATCCGGTAATTATTACTATTTTTATTTTGTTATTTTTTTTCTCTTTTACGGTAATCATATTTCTTTTATTTTAAAAACAGTACGATACTTAATATACATTATTTTAATCTTTTTTGTTCCTTTTTTCCCTAAAGAAAATAATTTTAGATATTACTATACTCAAAATACTTATTACCAGTGAACTCCATACATATCCCCAGAATCCTTTTATTTCCAATTCCCTGATTATCATATCCACGATCCATAACATACCTGCATTTATGATTATATTAAACAGTCCCAGAGTCAAAATATTAATAGGCAGAGATAAGATTTTAACGATAGGTTTTACAATAAGATTAAACAATCCCAGAAGCAACCCTGCAAAAAAAGCGACCTTTAATCTTTCCCAGGCAGTATCACCCATTAGATTTATGAAAGGAGTCAAGAAATATGAAGCGACTGTAATAGAAAAAGTAAGTATCACCCAGTCGAGGATCCATTTTAACAAATAAACCACCTACCTTTTACCGGTGAATACTTTTATATATTTTATTTGCATCCTGATAATTTAATCCTTTTATTTTCATTAAATCCTTTATTGTTTTATTTTTCAAATCTTTCATCGAGTTTACACTTTCATAGATATACCTCTTCTTTTTTTCTCCGATGCCTTTTATTCCATCCAGTATGGAACCGGTCATATCCTTATCACGCAGCCTTCTATGAAAGTTTACGGCAAACCGGTGCGCTTCATCTCTGGCTCTAATGAGAATCCTTGCATATCTATCATGCAAATTAAGTTTTAATCCATCCGGGTATTTATCACAGAATACTACTTCCTCTTTTTTTGCAATACTGATGATATCGATGCCATCCATATTTTTTTCGGATAATAGTCTCTTTATCGTATTATACTGTGCCTTTCCCCCATCGATTATTATCAAATCGGGTTTTATATAGAAGTTTTCTCTTTTTTTTATTTCTCTGTTCTCGAGATACTTAAGTCTCCTTGTAACTACTTCGTTTATCATTCTGCAATCATCCTGACCCCTGACATATTTTATCTTAAAATGCCTGTAATCATCAGTCAGCATTATACCGTCCAGAGAAACAGACATTGATCCGACAGGAAAAGAATTTTTTAGATTTGAAATATCAAAACATTCTATTCTCGCCGGAACATTGACCAATCCAAAAACCTCTTTCAATTTTATTGCATCCTTATAAAAATTACTGAGCCCTGTGTCCTTTTCAAATTTTTTTTTCTCAAGATATAATTTTGAATTTCTGATCACCATTTCCATTATTTTTTTCTTTTCACCTATTTTAGGAACTATTATATCGATTTTCTTACTTTTCTTCTTACTCAACCAATCCGATATCGATATAGTATCTGCTGTATCCACAGGGTAAAAAATTTTCGACGGGATATCATCTATGTCCGCATAATATTTTTCTATAAATCCCGATAAAATCTCGTTATCTTCCAGATGCCCGGTATTATTTACAATAAAATTATTGATAATCGCAAGTATTCCGGATCTGTATGTAAACAAACTTATTGCCGAATCATCAGCACCCCTGGCAATAGATATGAAATCCCACTTACTGCCGCCGGGGAAGAATATTTTTTGTTCCCTGTAGAGTTTATTTATATCTTCTATCTTATTTTTAATTTCAGCCGCTTTTTCAAATTCTTTTTTCTTTGCATAATGATCCATTTTTACTTTCAATTGGGAGGTTATGGTTCTGTCCTTGCCTTTCAGGAATAAAATAACATAACCGATATTTTTCCTGTACTTCTCCGGAGATATATTATCTATACATGGTGCCGGACATAGTTTGATATGATAATTAAGGCAGGGCGTATTTGCACCCTTCCCAGGCCTTGTTTTCTTACAGTCCCTTACCTGAAATATTTTTCTTAAATATTCAAGAGTTTTCCTTACAGCTCTGGCATCCGTATAGGGCCCGAAATACCTGGCATCTTTTATGTTCCTGTCTCTGGTTAAAAAAACACGTGGATATTTTTCCCTTATTGTCACCTCAACAAAAGGATATGATTTATCATCCTTCAATTCTATATTGTACTTTGGTTTATTTTTTTTAATCAGGTTGCCCTCCAGAATAAGGGCCTCCGTTTCATTATCGGTGACAATATAATCGATAGATTTTATTTTTTTGGCAAAATCCGATGGTTTGGCGTAAGGAAGGTTAATTCTGTTCTCATGGAAATAACTCTTTACCCTGCTGGAAAGATTCTTTGCTTTACCGATATAAATAATTTCATCATGATAATTTTTAAAAATATATACTCCGGTTTTACGGGGAAGGATCTTTAAAAGTTCTTTTATTTTGCTTTCCTGATCATTAGCATCGATTATTTTTTTATTCACTGCAGATTTCACCTGTAGAGCCGTTCTTTCACAAAATTTTTATTCATATATATTTTTAAAAACTGTCCTGTGTAAGAATCAATATTCTCCGATATTTCTTCGGGAGTTCCCATTGCAATTATTTCTCCGCCCTTATCTCCCCCTTCCGGTCCAAGATCTATAATGTAATCGGCAGTTTTTATGACTTCCAGATTATGTTCTATAACAAGCACGGTATTTCCTGCATCTACCAATTTCTTCAATATCGCAAGTAATTTACTTATATCATCGAAGTGAAGTCCTGTAGTAGGCTCATCAAGCAAATATAATGTGCTTCCGGTACTTTTTTTTGAAAGTTCCGTAGACAGTTTGACCCGCTGTGCCTCTCCGCCTGATAATGTAGTCGAAGACTGCCCTAATTTGATATAACCAAGACCCACATCATTAATAAGTTTCAGTTTTCTATTGATTCTCGGAATATTTTCAAAAAAAATCATCGCTTCTTCTACGGTCATGTTCAAGACATCATCTATATTCTTCCCTTTGTATATCACTTCCAGAGTTTCACGATTAAATCTCTTTCCTTTACAAACTTCACAGGGAACATAAATATCGGGTAGAAAATGCATCTCTATTTTTATAAGTCCGTCCCCATTGCAGTACTCACACCTTCCCCCTTTTACATTAAAACTAAATCTTCCAGGTTTATATCCTTTGATCCTCGATTCATGTGTTTTTGAAAATAACTCTCTTATATAAGTAAAAACACCCGTATAAGTAGCCGGATTCGATCGCGGCGTCCTTCCTATTGGAGATTGATCTATAACTATTACTTTATCCAGATTATTATAATTTAATATTCCATCATGTTTTCCCGAATCATAATTTGTCCTCATAAGCAGATTTGAAAGTGATGGATACAATATTTCATTTACAAGTGTACTTTTACCTGATCCCGAAACTCCCGTTACCGCAACAAGCTTACCCAGATCTATCCGAACGTCAATATTCTTAAGATTATGTTCTCTGGCACCTTTAATAGTAATAAAATTTCCGTTTCCTTTTCTCCGCTCACCTGGAACAGCTATTGATTTTTCCCCTGATAGATATTTTCCGGTTATGGATCTCTTGCATGTGTAGATATCTTCCAGGTTTCCACTGAATACGATTTCCCCTCCATGTATTCCCGCGCCGGGCCCGATATCGACTAAAAAATCCGAACTCCTCATGGTTTCTTCATCATGTTCTATTACTATTATAGTGTTTCCAAGGTCCCTCAACCGTTTCAATGCATTTATCAATTTCTTGTTATCTCTTTGATGGAGACCGATGCTCGGTTCATCAAGTATATAAAGGACCCCCACGAGTCCTGACCCTATTTGTGTGGCCAACCTTATCCTCTGAGATTCACCACCGGATAAGGTGCCTGATTTCCTGTCAAGTGTCAGATACCCCAGCCCTACATCTTTCAAAAAATTCAGCCTCTCTATTATTTCTTTTATCAGTCTCTCACCGATCATTTTTTCTCTATCAGACAGTCTGAGTGATTTTAACCACCCTATGCCTTCCTCAACAGTTTTTTCGCAGAAATCCGAAATAGAAAGCATGCCTACTTTCACTGCGAGGCTTTCCGGCCGGAGTCTTTTACCATTGCACCCTCTGCATGGTTTGCTGCTTATCAATTTTTCTATTTTGATCCTCTGGCTTTCGGATTCCGTTTCCAGATATCTTCTGCTTAAATTATTAGCCAGACCCTCGAATTTTATATAATAATGTCTTAATCTGCCCTTGTGGTTTATATAACTAAGTTTTACCCTTTTCCCATCGGTTCCGTATAATATTATCCTTCTTGTATATTCGTCAAAATCCTTGAATGGAGTATTTAAATCAAATCCATATTCTTCGGCCAGACTTTTCATCAACTGGGAATAGTAATTTGAATATCCCATATTAAAGAAAGGGATTGCACCATCCATTATACTTAAATCCGGATGTTCCACTATCAAATCGGCGTCCACCTCTTTACTTATACCAAGCCCGCTGCATTCCTTGCAAGCGCCATAAGGACTATTGAAAGAAAACATTCTCGGAGTAAGTTCTTCAAAATCCAGGCCGCAGTCCACGCAGGAAAAATTTTCCGAGAAGCTGTGTATCTCTCCCGAATCAAGCAGTTGAATGTGGACAATACCGCCGCTTTCCTTGAGTGATATTTCTATATCCTCCGAAAGTCTTTTTCTTATATCGGATTTTATTTTTAACCTGTCAATGATTATTTCAATGTTATGTTTAAGGTTTTTATCCAGCTTTGGATCAAAATCATCTCCAAGCTCATAAATATTTCCATCTATCCTGACTCTTGCGTAACCATTATTTTTTATATCTTCAAATGTTTTGATATATTCACCTTTTCTTCCTCTTACTATTGGTGAAAGGATTTGAAATTTAGTGTTTTCCGGTAGTTCCAGAACCCTGTCAACTATCTGATCCACTGTCTGCCTGGTTATACGTTTCCCGCATCTGTAGCAGTATGGTATCCCGATTTGAGCATAAAGAACCCGGAGATAATCATATATTTCGGTTATTGTTCCCACTGTAGATCTGGGATTCTTTGAAACACCTTTTTGATTTATAGAAACTGCAGGGGACAGGCCTTCTATTAAATCAACATCCGGTTTTTCCATCTGTCCCAGGAACTGTCTTGCATAAGAAGAAAGTGATTCTACATATCTTCTCTGCCCTTCCGCATAAATCGTATCAAATGCCAGTGATGATTTTCCCGATCCGCTTACACCGGTAAAAACTACGAATTTGTTTCTGGGAATCCTTAAATTTATATTTTTAAGGTTATGCTCCCTGGCACCTTTTATTACTATCTCTTCTTTCATATATATATTATTTTTTAACCTCTATATTTGTTATCTTTTTTATCCTTTTTATTTCATCTCTAATCATAGCAGCTTTCTCGAAGTTCAACTCTCTTGCCTCAAGGTTCATCTCTTCCTCGAGGCCGCTTATTATAGTTGCAACTTCGGATGGTTCCATATCCAGTATTTTATCCTCGCCGAATATCTTTTTCTTTTCGCTTACTTTTAAGCCGGCGCTTGTTTCTTTCCTGGTTTTTATTCCCCTGCTATATAATATGTCAGATATGGCCTTATTTATAGTTGTCGGCGTGATATTATATTTCTTATTATATTCTATCTGAAGTTCCCTTCTCCTGTTTGTCTCATATAATGCATTTTTTATGGAATCCGTTATATAATCTGCGTACATTATGACTATGCCGTTCACATTTCTTGCGGCTCTTCCTATTGTCTGCATAAGAGATATTTCCGATCTGAGAAATCCTTCTTTATCCGCATCCAGAATAGCAACCAGGGATACCTCCGGGAGGTCCAATCCTTCACGGAGCAGATTTATACCGACCAGCACGTCGCATTCTCCGGTTCTTAAATACCTCAGTATTTCCACTCTCTCCAGAGTATCTATAGTAGAATGCAGATATCTTACTTTTATCTTTTTACTTGCCAGATAGTCAGCCAGGTCTTCGGCCATCCTCTTTGTAAGTGTGGTTACCAGGGCTCTTTCGCCTCTGCTTACGACTTTCTTTATCTCATCCATCAGGTCATCTATCTGCCCTTTTGTTTTTCTTATATAGACCTGCGGATCGACCAGGCCCGTAGGCCTGATTATCTGCTCCGCAATCTGGCCGCTCACCCTTCTCTCGTATGGTCCAGGAGTAGCTGAAGTAAATATAACTCTTTTGACTTTAGCCTCGAATTCCTCGAATTTTAATGGCCTGTTATCCATCGCCGAAGGGAGCCTGAATCCATAATCTACAAGTGTTTGTTTTCTGGAATGATCACCTTCATACATCCCCCTTATCTGAGGAATGGCGATATGGGATTCGTCAATAACGACCAGGAAATCATCTGGAAAAAAATCAAGCAGGGTGTTTGGCGCCTCTCCCGGTTTTTTCCCAAGTATGTGCCTGGAATAATTTTCGATACCACCACAAAATCCCAGTTCTGCTATCATTTCCATGTCGTATCTGGTCCTTGATTCTAATCTCTGGGCTTCAAGCAACTTGCCCGTATCTTTGAAATATTTTATTCTTTCGCTTAATTCTTCCTCTATTGTCCCGAGTGCTCTTTCTACCCATTCCGCTGTTGCCAGAAAATGAGTCGCCGGTGATATTATATAAGATTCCTTATTATCAAAGATTTCTCCGGATACAGGATCGAACTCAATTATTCTTTCCAATATATCTTCCATAAGCTGAATCCTTACGGCCCTGTCCTGATATGCAGGAAATACTTCTATTGTGTCCCCTTTGGCCCTGAATTTACCGTTTGTAAAATCATATTCATTTCTTTCATATCTTATATTTACGAGCTTATTTATTATTTCTTCTCTTGGGAACATTTCGCCCGATCTCAAGATAATTCTCTGTTTTCCATATTCGGAAGGTGAACCCAGTCCATATATGCAGGATACGCTTGCAACCACTATGACATCATTCCTTGTATAAAGGGAGTTAGTGGTGGATAATCTCAACTTTTCTATTTCTTCATTAATCGAAGTATCTTTCTCGATATACATATCCTTGCCGGGTAAATACGCTTCCGGCTGATAATAATCATAATAACTTACGAAAAATTCCACTGCATTATCAGGGAAAAACTCCTTAAATTCGTTACAGAGCTGTGCCGCAAGTGTTTTATTAGGAGCAAGAACCAGCGCAGGGATTTGAATATTTTTTATTACATTTGCTATCGAATAAGTCTTGCCGGAACCAGTTACCCCCAGCAGGCTTTGAAATTTAAGATTATTCTTAATTCCTTCCGTTAATTGGCTTATGGCTTTCCCCTGATCACCCTGAGGAGAATAATTGGATACTATTTTAAATTGCGAATCTGTCATATTTTTTTATTAACACACTTAAATATTTTCTAAGATCTTTTCAACTTTACCAAGAAGATCTTTTTTGGAACCATTATTTTCAATTATAAATGCCACTTTTTCCATTTTTATTTTTATATGCTGGCCTTTAATTCTTAATTTTACTTTTTTATCCGAATAACCTTTACTGCTCAAAATATTCTCCCTCATTTTACCTTTTGCCTCAACCAGAATTATATAATCACAAAGCATGTCCAATTTACAATCAAAGAGCACTGCTGCATCTATTATTATATAATCCTTATCCTGGTTCTTATTTAAAATATATTCAACCTGATTTCTGATCAAGGGAAACATCAAACCATTTAATTTTTTTAGATCCTTCTTACTTGAAAAAACTTTCTCTGCCAGAGATTCAAAAATCAGATCTCCTTCCGGTCCGAATATCTCATTTCCAAAAATAACTCCAAGTTTAATCAGGATTTCAGGGTTTTTTGAATAGATACTTTTCGCCAATTTATCTATATCCAGTACCAGTACGTTTTTCTTTATTTTTTTTATAAAACCAGATACCGTACTTTTACCCGAAGCAATCCTGCCCGTTATCCCCAATATTATTATTGTATCCTCCTTCTATCTTTATAAGTCAATTATACATTACTTATTAAAGAGTGAAATCAAATATGAAAAGATGGTGACACCCAATGATTATTTAAATAATTCTAGCAGTTCAGGCAGTTTTAAGATATAAACTAAAATGGCCGGAAATGGGACCTTAATCTATTTTGGCTTCGTCTTTCATTTCCTTGAGTATTTCTTTTATCTGTCTTTTTTTACTGGATTCGTTATCTTCTGTTTCTTCGTTCTGGCTTTCTTCAGCTTCTTTGCCAGAGATTTCTTCTTTCTCATCAGTTTTTTCCGGATCTTTTTTAGAAGTTTCCTTTTTTACACTTTTTTTACCTGATTTTGAATCCCTGGCTTCTTTATCCTCTTCTTTTTCTTCGATTGGATTTTCAACCTGTTTTACACTAAAAGCCATTCTTCTTTTATCAAAATCTATATCAATGATCCTTACCATTAATTCATCACCGATTTTTGCAGCATCGCTGGGTCTTTTTACCGTTTCCGGGCTTAACTCCGATATATGTACCAGACCCTCCAGACCCCCTTCTACCTGAACAAATAAACCGAATTTTACAATACGGGTTACTTTGCCTTTTATGATATCTTTAACCGAATAATTTTTTATTTTCTCAAGCCATGGATCTTTCTGAGTTTGCTTCAGACCCAGGGATAATCTTTGCTTTTCATAATCTATGTCCAGTATCTCCACATCCACTTCTTGATTGACACTGACCACTTCGGAAGGATGCTTCACATGATTCCATGAAAGTTCTGATATATGCACCAGACCGTCGACACCCTCGACGTCCACAAATGCTCCAAATTCCGCAATACTCGTGATTATTCCCTTCTTTACCTGCCCTACTTCCATTTTATTAAGTATTTCTTTTCGCTGTTCTTTTCTTTCACCTTCTATGATTGCTTTCCTGGACAGGACAACATTATTCCTGTTCCTGTCTACTTCTATGATCTTGCACATGCACTTCTCGCCAATATAAGATTCCAGATCTTTGGTTTTTCTTACATCTATCAAGGATGCAGGTAAAAATCCTCTTAAGCCTATATCTACTATCAGGCCTCCTTTTACGCATTCTATGATCTCTCCTTCAACGGTGTCCCCACCCTGATATATTTTTTCTATCCTATCAAAATTCTGCTCCACTTCTGCTCTTTTTTTGGATAATATCAATCTGCCATCCTGATCTTCCTTCTGCAGTACCATTATTTCTATCTCATCATCCACCTTCAGAACGTTTTCAGGTTTGACATCGCTCCTTATAGAAAGTTCGTTTATCGGAATAACTCCCTCGGATTTGAAACCTACGTCGACCAGGATCTCATCTTTATCGATTTTTACCACTCTGCCCCTTATCACATCGCCATCATTTAAATCGATCATGGTAAGGTCATAATTGGGGACCATCTTACCATCCTTGTTTTCTATCATGCAATTATCATTTGTCAGTTTTCCGTAAAAATTATTATCGGTCATAGTTAATAAATCATTCTCCTTTTTTAATATTCGAAAAGGATAACATGCGGGAAAATAATAATCAATATTATAAAATATTTTTTTAAATATACCAATTTTTGCCCGTTTTTATGTCCACTTTTAGCTTCACATTCAAATTCACACAATTTTCCATCGATTCAATGACCATTTGCTTCACTTTATCAAAGTCTTTCTCTTTTAGTTCCAGTACAAGTTCATCATGTACATGAAGTATGATATTGCTGTCTATTCCAGTTGCTTTAAGTCCGTTAAAAAGCAAAACAGTGGATAATTTCATTATATCGGCAGCGCTCCCCTGTATTGGAGTATTTATTGCAAATCTTTCCCCGAGACTCCTTATGCGGACATTACTGCTTCCAAGTTCCCTCAAATATCTCTTTCTTCCGAAAATAGTGGTTGTATATCCCTTTTTATACGCATCGTCTATCAAAAATTTTAAATATTTTTTTACTCCCGAATAACGGGTAAAATATTTTTGAATATACTCTCTTGCTTCTTCCTCCGATATCGAAAGCCTGTTCATAAGGCCATATTCTGTCATACCGTATATTATTCCGAAATTTATGGTCTTTGCTTTTCTTCTCAGATTCTCATCGACTTTATCATAACTTACCCCGAATATCTCCGAAGCTGTATGCGTGTGAATATCTTCTTCGTGGTTAAATGAATCTAAAAGATTTTTATCTTCGGAAAGGTGGGCAAGTACCCTTAATTCTATCTGGGAATAATCCGATGCCAGGATCAGATCATAGCCTTTGCCGGGTATAAAAGCTTTTCTTATCTGTTTCCCGTAATCTGTTCTTACCGGGATATTCTGAAGATTGGGATCACTGCTGCTTATCCTTCCGGTAGATGTTCCCAGCTGGTGGTATGTGGTATGGACCCTGGAGTCCCTGGGATCGATCAGGCAGGGCAAAACATCTATATAAGTATTTTTTAATTTGTTTTTTTCTCTCCAATCCAGTATTTTCTCTATTACCGGAGAACTGTCATAAATAGCCTTAAGTGTCCCTGCATCCGTGGATAATCCTGTTTTAGTTTTTTTTATTACAGGAAGCTTCATCTTTTTATAGAGAACTTCGGATAATTGCTGGGAAGAATTTATATTAAACTCACCGCCGCAAATTTTATGAATTTCTTTCCGGAGTTTCTCTATGTCCTTTTCATATTCCTTGATCAAACCGTTCAAATATTTTTTATCTATGTTGACGCCCTTATACTCTATTTCTGCAAGCACCTTTATGAGAGGTTCTTCTATCTGCCAGTATAGTTTTTCCATATTCTCTTTCTTTAATTCTTCCAGAAATCTTTTTTCTAAATTTTCATAAAGGCCAAGCTTTTTTAAAATTGCGTCTAATTTCTCCATATCTATTTTTGTTTTCTGTTTATCATCCTCATACAGATCCAGTTTCAATTGCTTTTTCGTTTCTGTTTTTTTTATTCCGGTACCGCTATTATCTTTAAACTCAACATCTTTTATTTCTATATTAAGAAGATCCTTGATTATCTCATCCAGAGTAACGGTAGATTTAACAGGATTTAATATCAGGTATAGTATTTTGTAATCTATAAAGTTTCCATTTAAAATAATGCCATAGCTTTTCAGGATTTTATATATTCTTTTAAAATCAAAACCGGTTTTTTTTATTTTTTTATTTTCCAGTACTTTTTTTAAATCCCCTTTTAAATCTTCCCTGGCAAAGTCACCTGTTTTAATAAAAAATGCATCGCGCTGCCCGTAATGTAAAATAATACCCTCGAATATATCTTCGGGGCACCATTCTGTTATATACATACTTTCAACAGCATTTTTACTCAAGTCTTCAGGACTTAAATTCAGAGTTAAATGTTTAAAAACCGTCTTATCCATTGCCCCTCTGTCTGCAGGAATTCCTTCTTTGAAATCGATCTTATCTTTAAGACCTGTGAGTTTCTTTTCCAGAGATTTAAATTCAAGACTTTCAAATAACTGTTTGACTCTATCAAAACTGACATCTTTAAAACTGCTGTCAACAATATTTTCAATATTCAAGTCACCGGGCATCTTTAGTTGAGTGAGTTCCTTGCTTAACACCGCAATATCTTTATTTCTTACAAGCATTTCTTTTAGCCTTGGATTAGCTATTTTATCTATATTTGAATAAATCTCCTCGACGGAACCATATTCCCTTACCAGTGATCTGGCTGTTTTGGGTCCGATTCCCGGAATGCCGGGTATATTATCGGAACTATCCCCCATCAGGGCAAGCAGATCTTTTACATTTTCCGGTTTGACACCAAGTTTTTCCTCTACTTTAAACTTATCTATCAATACGGTATCAGTAATACCCTGTTTAATGGCCATTACTCTTATATTACCGCAAACCAGCTGCAATATATCTTTGTCACCTGTCAATATGATTACTTCATCGAATTGATTTTTTACCTTATCTGCTATATCCGCGAGTATGTCATCTGCTTCAAATCCTTCTTTTTCCAGACAAACAATATTAAATGCATCCAGTACCTCTTTTATTAATGGAAACTGTTCCGACAATCCATCGGGCATTTTTTTCCTTTTTATTTTATACTGATCGAACATTTTGTGCCTGAATGTGGGGGTCTTACTATCAAAAGCACATATTATAGTATCAGGATATTGATCCTCTATGAGTCTTAACAGCATGTTGGTAAAACCAAGAACAGCATTGGTAGGGGTACCCGATGAAGTGGATATGTTTTCGGGTATAGCATAGAATGCTCTGTATGCAATATTATTTCCATCTATAAGGATAACTTTTCTGTTCTTTTTACCTTTCAATTAAAATCTTCCTGACTTTTAAAAAATATTTATTAATTAAATATTTGAACTTTTTTATTTTAAAAATTTGATATTCTTGAAAAAGAATAAATTTTTCGTCTGATACTAATATGTTTTTATATTATATCATTTAAGAAAAATAATTTTATTGGGATAATGAGTCTAGCGGAAACATAAAAAAGCGTCATCAAATTTCATAGAAATTTAATAACGCTTCGTGAGTAAAACTATAATAAATTATTATATAATTGTCAATGTTGATATCCTGTAATATCTTACAATAATCGATAAGGAATCATCTGCGTTATATCCCGACCGGCAGTCCGGTGCATAATCTTTATTTATTTTTAATACCATGAAGGAGACCAGTCCCATGAATTATTAAAAGTAAGCCTCATTTCATTTTCACCATTGGAATCGGCTATATAAATTTCAAGATTTCCATCCTGATAATCCGATACAAAGATAATCCTTGTTCCATCGGAGGACCACTGTACCGCATCTACTAAATTATTTTCTATAAGCCTTACATGATTTTTCCCATCGGAATCCATAATGCTGATCCTGCAGTTCGATATAAAGGTGATTTTAGATCCATCGGGAAACCAGGAGGGGCCCCAATCCCATGAATTATTATCTGTAAGTCTAATCTGGTTTTTCCCATCCGGATCCATGACATAGATCTCAAAATTTCCATCACGGTTCGATGCAAAAGCAATTTTAGATCCGTCAGGTGACCAGGAAGGATCCCAATCCGATGATTTATCATCAGTAAGATTTACCTGGTTTTTCCCATCGGAATCCATTACATAGATTTCCCAGTTACCATTCTGAGTTGATTCAAAAACAATTTTAGATCCGTCGGGAGACCAAGAAGGTGACCAGTTCTTTGAATCATTATCAGTAAGCTTTTTCTGGTTCTTTCCATCAGGATCCATGACATAGATCTCAAAATTTCCATCCCGATCCGATGCAAAAGCAATCCTGGACCCGTCTGGGGACCAGGAAGGAAACCAATCCCATGAATCATTATCGGTAAGTCTAATCTGGTTATTTCCATCCGGACCCATGACATAGATCTCAAAATTTCCATCACGGCTTGAGGCAAATACAATCTTTGATTGATAAGAAATTTGAGTGTTGCAACTAATTAAGGGGAATGCTGCGATTATTAGCAGGATAATGAACAGATATATAAATATCTTCTTCATTTTAATTTACTTTTTTAATTCTCCGAATACTAATTTTACATCAAATTTGGGGATATTCAAAAAAGATTTGCCATTTGATTTCTTAGGAAGGCAGCACTCAAACCTGTAATTTAACGCAATTCTTGATAATAATTCTGATAAATTGTATTATTTTAGAGCGCCGAAGTGGCGGAACTGGCAGACGCGCTGGACTCAAAATCCAGTGGACCGCGAGGTTCGTGTCGGTTCGACCCCGACCTTCGGCACCATAACAATATTTTCATAGGGCAAGTATATGAGCAAGTTTATATAAATCCTCGTCTATACCTTTTTTTATCTCAAAAATATCTTCAAATTTCGATGTTTCTATTTTCATACTTTTAATACCGACCATACAGCCACTCTCACCTTCCAGTAAAAGATCCACTGCTTTTTTACCAAATTCCGCTGCAAGTATCCTGTCCAGAGCAGAAGGAGAACCTCCCCTCTGTATATGGCCAAGTACCGATACTCTGACTTCATGACCCACAAGTAATTTAATAGAAGAAGCAACATCGCCTGCGCTGCATGTTCCTTCTGACACTATTATCAGCGTATGCCTCTTGCCCTCTCTATGGTTTTTTATATCATTTGCAATCTTGACCAGATCGACTTCTATTTCAGGAATCAATATGTAATCGGCTCCGCAGGCAATCCCTGTGTTAACTGCTATTATTCCCGATTCTCTCCCCATAACCTCTACTACGAATATTCTTTCATGAGAAGATGCGGTATCTCTGATTTTAGAGATTATATCGATTATTACATTAAGTGCCGTATCAAAACCTATGCTATTGTCGGTCCCTGCAATATCGTTATCTATTGTAGCAGGAATTCCAACTACCTGAATTCCCTGTTTATGAAGATCGTGGGCTCCCCTGAAAGATCCGTCTCCGCCAACTACAATCATTCCCTCGATCCTGTTTTCCTTCAGATTGGCTATAGCTTTTTCCTGCCCTTTTTTGCATTTGAATTCTTCCGACCTTGCAGAATAAAGAAAAGTACCGCCTCTATCTATGATTCCTCCTACCGAATTGAGATCCAGTACTGCAAAATCGTTGGCAATCAGTCCTTTATATCCTTCATAAAATCCATAGACATCCAGATTGCAATATATGGCATATCTGGTAACAGTTCTTATAACAGCATTCATCCCGCTTGCATCTCCGCCGCTTGTTAAAATTGCGATTCTTCTTTTTTCACCCACAGCGCTCACTCCTTTACTTTCTCCTGCTTTTTAATTCGCCAAACACTTCTTCCAGGGTAATCTTTTTTTCAACCATCAGTACCAGTAAATGATATATCATATCGGATATTTCGTTTATCATATCCTTCTTATCCTGGTGTTTCGAAGACAGAACAACTTCCATGCTCTCTTCTCCGAATTTCTTTATTATTTCATCCAGTCCTTTTTTATGAAGCGAATATGTATATGAATCCGAAATTTTATTTCTAATTCTTCCTTCTATGACGCTATATAACTCATCCAGTATATTCTCTTTTGAGCTTTCCTTGAAATATTTATCAAAATCCAGATCCTTCTTGATATTTTCAAGTTTTCTGTAAAAGCAGCTTTTATTTCCTGTATGGCAGGCATTTCCTGCCTGTTCTACACTTATAAGAAGAGAATTTCCATAACAATCATATTTTATACTTTTTATTTTCTGTATGTTCCCGGATGATTCGCCTTTTTTCCATAAACTTTTTCTTGTCCTGCTCCAGAACCATGTAAATCCGGTCTCCAGACTTTTTTCAAGGGACTGCGTGCTCATATATGCAAGCATTAGAACCTCGCCTGTCTTATGATCCTGAATAATGGCCGGGACCAGACCGATTTTATCGTTATTTTCTTTGCCGGTTTTATTATTTTTTTTCATAATATCAATTCATCCATTTATTTTAATAATTTTTTATTTAAAGCCTTACATTTATCCCCTCGGATTTTAAATATTCCTTTGCTTCCCTTATCGTATTCTGCCGGTAATGAAAAATAGATGCAACAAGAACTGCATCGGCACCGGCATATTTTATTACATCTTTTAAGTGTTCCAGTTTCCCTGCACCACCTGAAGCTATAACGGGAATATTTACTATAGAAGTTACTCCTCCTGTAAGTTCAATATCATAACCGTCCTTTGTTCCATCCCTGTCCATACTTGTAAGAAGAATCTCTCCGGCACCCAGTTCTTCTACTTTTTTTGCCCATTCGAATACATTCATACCTGTTGGTGTCCTTCCTCCATTTATATATACTTCCCAGAAATTTTTATCCCTGTGCTTTGCGTCTATTGCAATCACTATACACTGACTTCCAAAGATCCCGGACGCTTTAGTTATCAGAGAGGGGTCCTCGACTGCGGCAGTATTTATAGAGATCTTATCCGCACCTTTTTTTAATATTTCGCGTATATGCTCTATTTTACTTATACCCCCTCCTATAGTGTATGGTATAAATACTTTTTTGGCAGTTTTACTGGCAAGATCTACTACCGTTCCCCTTTTTTCATGAGAAGCCGTTATATCCAGAAAAACTATTTCATCGGCACCTTCTCTGTCATAAAAAGCCGCGAGTTCTACAGGATCACCTGCATCTTTTATGTCTATAAAATGAACCCCTTTTACAACCCTGCCCTTATCAACGTCCAGACATGGGATTATTCTTTTAGTTATCATCTTTTTATGCTCCAATACTTATTGCGTCCCTTAAATTGATTTTATTTTCCCCTTCATATAATGCTTTCCCTATTATTACACCGGAAATCCCCATATTTTCGATTTCCTTTAAATTAATGATGTCCTCAATCCTGCTTATGCCTCCGGCAATTATAAATTTCATTCCGGAACTTTTTAAAATTTTTTTAATAAATTCTAAATTGACTCCCTCCAGTGTCCCGTCTTTTGATATATCGGTAACAATCACCTCGTTTGCACCGGATTGTTCCACTTTTTTTATTGATTCAAAAATACTGATTGCCGATTCTTTCTGCCAGCCATTTTTAAATACCATCCCGTTTATACCATAATCAAGACTAATTATAACTTTATTTTTATAACCGGAAACACACTTTTTAAGGAAATCCGCATCTTCTATGGCTCTGGTTCCCAGTATGACCTTATCTATACCATTATTAAGAACGTCCCGTATTGTCTCGTAATCCCTTATTCCACCGCCATACTGTATTTTTATATCTATTTTTTGTTTTATTTTAAGCGCAGCGCTTAGATTCTGATGCTTTCCAGTCCGTGCGCCATCCAGATCGATTATATGCAGCCGGTCCGCACCTTCCTGCTTCCATTTTTCGGCAGCTTTCACCGGATCATCAAAATATTTCTTCAGGGTTCCGAAACTGCCCCTTGTCAGCCTCACGCATGCACCACTTATCAGGTCTATTGCAGGTATTATTATCACGATCTTCCTTCCTTAATCATGCTCCAAAAGTTCTCCAGAACCTTTAAACCACTCATACTGCTTTTTTCCGGATGAAATTGGAATCCGTAAATATTTTCATATTCGATGCTTGCCACTATTTCCACTCCATAATCAGCTGTACTGCTTATAATACTTTTATTTTGCGGAATCACATGATAGGAATGAACAAAATAAAAATTTTTTTCTTCCTTTATTCCGGAAAATATTTTACTCTCTTTTTTTAATATATTTAACTGGTTCCATCCCATATGCGGTACCTTTACAACCGATGGTATTTTCTCGACAGAACCTTTCAGTATACCTAGCCCCGTGTTCCTGCCATTTTCCAGGCTATATTCAAACAGCAGCTGCATCCCCAGGCATATTCCCAGAAAGATTTTCTTTCTTATATTATCTTTTAAAGTTTCTATAATGCCCAATTCCTCAAGATTTTTATATGCATCCCTGTATGCACCCACGCCGGGCAGCACCAGTGCTGCGGCATTGTTTATGTCTTTTATATTGCCCGTCACCTTTATATCTGC
>Ga0265297_10004046_pt1 | contig 24844 bp, 27 predicted proteins | sample Munlanlwell13791_FD_192502 | JGI IMG/M metagenome (GOLD analysis project Ga0265297, IMG submission 192502) | Leachate microbial communities from a municipal landfill in Southern Ontario, Canada - Leachate well 137-91 | ecosystem: Engineered > Solid waste > Landfill > Unclassified | place... | reverse complement strand
TCTGCATTGGAGATGAGGAGTTCTGGCCGCTTATATGCCGTCTGTCTCCTGGCAAACCCGATGGTAAAATGATCATAGTTCATCCCCACATTGTACCGGTTGTTCACGAAATCGATAAGCTTCTTTTTTGCTTCCATATGTGCAGTCCAGATGTCGGTCTTATCAATCCCGAACGCTCCTCGGAGTGTGTAGGGGTCAGAACGCCAACCTGGCATATATTTATCAAACAGCCGTTGGAATGGTTCAGAAACCCAGGTTGGAGTATGCACACCATTGGTGATCGAATCGATTTCATATCCTGGGAACATCAACCGTGAGACCTCACCATGTTTTTTAGCGACTCCGTTCACATAATGACTGAAAAAAAGGGCGAGTCTGGTCATATTGAGTTTGTTTTCAAACGTAAACTCGTGAAGCAGGGAGTCAGGGAGGAGCTCTCCAATCATTGCTTTCGCTAAGGGTAAATCGAACTGGTCATGCCCAGCAGCAACTGGAGTATGTGTTGTAAACACGCATTGATTTCGGACTTTTTCCACATTCTTTAATTGATCATAGAGTTCAAGTGTGCCTAGGGCAGCGTGTCCTTCGTTCATGTGATATTTATCAATGGTCCGGTATCCTAGAGCGTCGATTGCACGGACGCCACCAATCCCCAGGACGATTTCCTGTGCGAGACGGTATTTGTTGTCTCCGCCATAGAGATATTTGGTAATTTCTCGGTCATAGGCTGAGTTTTCCTCAAGGTTGGTGTCCAGGAAGAAGACAGGTACGATGTACCCGCTCATTCCTTGCACAGGATAGTACCAGATACGAATCATGACGTCCCTTTCTTCAATTTTCACATTGGTTTTACAGGGGAGGAGGTTGAGGAAATCATTGATGTTGAAGTTATAGGGGAGTTCGATTTGATTTCCATTTATGTCAATTTCTTGATAAAAATACCCTTTTTCAGAAAGAAGCGTGACTCCGACGATTGGTACATTGAGATCAGCACAGGATTTCAAGGTGTCTCCAGCGAGAATTCCAAGTCCACCGCTATAGGTGGGTATATGTTCATGGATACCAATTTCCATTGAGAAATACGCAATTTTTGGCTGACCTGCCGGTCTGGTTGCAGTATTCGTTTCTGTTTTTATTTCCACGTTTGAAGTCTCCATCAATCCACCTTCGATTCTCTTCAGAAGACTATGGGAATGAGATGAGACTCAGAACCAATCTATCGTTTATCTTTTTTTCCCTTTTGACTATTTGTTAGGAGTACATGATTCCTTCGTAATCGCTGGTTTTCTCTTTTTCGTCATCGCTGGTATGTTTGATGGTTTTTCGTTGATATTTCGAACCAACGAAGTGAAAATCGTTTCGCATTAACTTTACATAGGTGATATCTGGTAGTGGTTCGAGTTTTACAATCCCTTTCATCTGAAATTTATGTAACACCCATTCAATTTCTCTTTTTGGGACCCGCAGTTTCTGTGCTATCTCAATAATTGTGATTGGATAGGTTTTTCGTAATAACTTGATGATTTGCTCCTCTAACGACCCGACGGTTATAGTTATCATACGATACTCATAGGGTTAGATACACTCGTATGCTCGCATCCCTTTTTTATCGCTTTTGAAGAGTTGCTTGACATCCTCTTGCATTTCTTTAGGGTATCCATCCGGAAAGTCAATACAGCCTTTACAGACCTCAAATCCGATCGCTTTCCTCAACCCTTCGACGCTGATGTACCCAAGAGAGTCAGCTCCGATTTCCTTTGCTATTTGCTCCCATGATTTGATAGTTCCATCGCTATTTCGTGCGATAAATTCTTTTTTACTTCGCATATCAATCCCGAGATAACATGGTGCGATGAGCGGGGGGCAGCCAATCCGTACATGGACCTCTTTAGCCCCAACATTTCTCATTCCTTTGATAATCTTGCGGATATTGGTTCCGCGGACAATGGAATCATCGACGAGAACGACACGTTTATCTTGAAGGACCGCTCGCAGGAACGATAGGCCTTCTTCAACGACTTTCTCTCGATGCTCTTGTGTCTGTTGGATGAAGGATCGTTCATCTTTATCTTTCATGATCCCCTCATCCAGGGGGATTCCTGATTCGAGGGAGTACCCGATGGCGTATCGTCTCCCTGATTCAGGGACCGGTATGACGAGGTCGACAGCTGCTGGTTGTTCCTGTGCAAGTAACCGCCCGATTTCCTGACGTGTGGTGTGAATGGACCGCCCGTTGATCCGTGAATCTGGTTTGGCAAAATAGACAAATTCAAACATGCAGGGGAGTTCTTGTTTCTTGATGATCTGTTTTTCATAGATGGTTCCCTTCGGGTCGATGACGATGACAGAGCCCCCAGGGATATCTTTCACGAACTCAAAATTAATTTTTTTAAACACCCGAGTCTCTGATGCTAAACAATACGTCCCATTTGCTCTCCCGAGAGCGAGGGGTCGGACCTTTCGTGGGTCCGTCATCGCGAAGAGGTAGGGCTTCTCTCCTGAATCAGCGAGATATAAGACCGAGTAACTCCCCTTTACTTTTCTCATGACCTGTTCGCAAGCTGAGAAGATAACCTCCGGGTTGAGTTCTTTTTTATACAACTCATCCGCCATGGGGAGCAGGAGCCATTGAATATCGCAATCAGTGCGTGGTTTTCTGGTAGTGATGTGTGGTATTTCAGAGCAATTATAGATGTTTCCATTGTGTACTGCTGCTAAAAAAGGATTGACAAGATATTCTGGTTGCGCATTCTTTTTCAGGGATTCTTCATCGTCCATGCCCGCAGTTGAATAGCGTGTATGACCGATGCCGATGTTTCCTGGTTTGTTGATTTTTTTGTCTTCGTTGAACACATCTCGCACAAGACCAGAGTCTTTTGTGACATGGATGTTTCCATCATAGGTAAGCATCCCTGCAGATGATTGACCTCGATGTTGGATGGTAAATAGACTATGATAGATAAGGTGTGAGACCGGGCGTTCCCCGATGATACCAATGATACCACACATGTACACACCGTGATTGAAGATACCTTATTTATAGGTTTTCTGTGCTTGTGATGAGTCATTATCATTTTTTTCTCGGAGAAAACTACCATATCTCCCTCCGACATCACGTCGATAATATATTTTTGTTGTATTCTAATAAGGTTATTTTGAACAAAATAAAAAATTTTTATACTGTATTATTATTACGAACATACATTTATGGTAAAAATTGATTCAAAAGATCGGGAGATTCTGTACCAACTTGATCTTGATTCTCGTCAATCCTTTGCAAAAATCGGTAGTAACGTAGGGCTCTCAAAAACAGTGGTGGCGTATCGTGTTAACAAACTGATGGAGAACGGCATCATCAAAACCTTTTACACGGTGATTGATGCATTCAAACTGGGATATATCGCCTTCCGTCTCTACCTTGTCTACCAGTACATGACGCAGGAGAAAGAAAAGGAAATCATTGAATATTTCACGAATCAGAAGTTGACCTGGTGGACGATTTCCGCGGAAGGACGCTTTGATCTTGCATTAATCATGTGGGTAAAAGACATCAATGATTTTTACACTTTCTGGGAAGAAACCTTGAAGCGGTTTCGAGATTATTTCCTAGAACAGCAGTTCTCGGTGTACATCCAATTATATTCCTATCGGCATTCATACCTCCTCGAAGATATAAAAAAATCGGATCGGACAAAATTTGAAATCACGGGCGGAGGTGCCCAAGTGATGATTGACGAATTAGATTTCAGACTCCTCCGTTTGATTGCCCCCCACGCGCGCATGCCGGTCAAAGAAATAGCCAAGCGATTGGAGACCACGGTGGCGGTGGTGAACTATCGAATTAAGAAGTTAATGAAATCAGGAGTCATCCAGGGGTTCCGCTCTGATATGGATCTTGCAAAACTCGGGTATCAATTCTTCAAAGCAGATATTGACCTGAAGGATTACCGACAACGAGGAAAGATCATTAACTATGCAAAATCTAACCCGTATCTTGTCCGGATTGACAAATCCGTTGGGATTTCCGATCTTGAACTGGAGTACCACGTCCACAGCCTGGAACAATTCCATGAGATCATGAAAGATTTAGTCAACAGATTCCCTGACGTCATCAAGAAATATAGATATGTGTACGCTGCAAAACTGCATAAAATGAACTACATGCCAGAAGCCTAAGTTACGAGACGTACCCGCCTATCTTCAAGCTTGGATCACCGAACAACACCCATTGTTCCAGGGTTTTTGCATCACTCCACCCTTCCATCCCGGGGTAGATATGAAGGTACTCAGCGATGGAATGACACCAGTTTTTCCCTAAGATGTCGATATGTTTTTCCTGATATCCTTTGAAAAATCGCGTCTCGAGATACCCACAGAGGGACTCGACACAATCAGGCTCATTGACACCATCTCCGTCCAGATCCCCTACCTCTCCTTCTGCCTCGTACCCAAGCCCTGTGTTTCCAATGGTGGCGATTGCTCCACCGTTCCGTCGTACGGTAAGGCTCCAACCCCAGCATTCTGGGATTGGAACACCATTAGACCAGGTGAAGCGTTTATTGCGTGGATCGGTGATGGTGGACAAAAGCGAGACATTGAACAGGTTGTTATGGCAGCCTCCGACAATGCAAATCGGAAGCTTTTTTCCATTATGTAACCAAGAAAATTGATAGATGGAGATTCCTCCGTCTTGAATCAACTCGTCGAATTCACCAGGCCAGAAAGTATTCCACCATGATGGCCCCCCATGTCCGTCAAAGAACAAAAACCCGCATCCGTCGTTAATTTCTCGTATGATATTTTCTGTTACTGGGGTAAAATCAGGTTTTACCCCTCGGTTCGATGAAAACAACAATCTTGGTTCAAACTCAGAAAGGTATGAAGCTGCTTTTTCACCAATCAACTCTCCTTCCCGATAGTTGGTTTCCGAATCATCATAGGGGTCTCCTCCGACCACCACGATTCTCTGAAACCAGGAGGGGTCAGCTGGGTTTCTCTCATAGGTGATGATCTTTGTTACTATCGAGTTTACTTCAGCGATATTCCGACAAGGGAGTCTCCCGAGGTAGATGTCCGGATAAAAATCGATTTCATCCAGAGGATAATTCGGAGATTGCAACGCAAAGGAATGAGACCATCCGCCATATACACCATCCTCAAAGGAATTCCACGTGCAAAACCTCCCTTCGCTATCAAAAATGTCCGCATAATACAGATCACTGATAAATCCAGGGTCATAGACTTTATTATCATCCCAGAGATTCGTATATCGGACCGGGAGATACCACGCATGTGTCCCCGTGTTCATGTTATCTCGTGGTTTTCCAAAAAGATGGGACCGTAAGCCACCGACGAGGAGCACATACGTCGTTCCCCATCGTTCCACAGCATCCTTTATGAAATACTTGATCTGTTCAGGGTGATCGTATCCAGGGAAAGTACGATAAATCTCTGCTAATGTGATGATTTTGGTCCGAAGACCGACATGATTCTTATGGGCTGCCAATCGTGCGAGCGGGAGAACAAACTGCACAGGGCAGATAATTACCAAATCATTTTTCACCTGGCTTGTAAAAAGAGGGTTTGCAGGTGGATCGTAGGTGACAGCGATATCACAAGAATCTAGATAGAGTACGGTATCGGTTGCTTGGTTGTACCGAACTGGAAAAACTCGTAAGGTAAAGAATGTGACATGCTCGTCTTGATGATTTAATCCACCACCTGTGGAATAGGCGAACCATTGGGGTGGATAATACTCCTCTACCTCGAGTGTTTCTGTCTTCAATACTCCTTCTGAAAGGTCCCTGGGATAGTCATGGGTCATAGGGTACGGTGCCGGAGTGATTTTTTCCTGCAACCGTATTGTGTTTTCTTCCTCAAAATGAATGGCTACATTGGTAATTTTTGATCCAAATGGAAGTTGAAGTGTTGTCGTGTACATAGGAAGAACCGGTTGTCCTGGTTGGTACAGACATGCTGGTGCGCCTTTCATCAGGATTGTTATCGTTGATTCATTCTTGATGAGCGTCGGTTCATCAAATGAGAGAGACAACGTGTACATTTGGGGGTGTTCTTCCTGTGCCACGCCAGTTGTCATAAAGCTACTCAAAAACAAAATCCCTATGATGAAGAACACAGTACTTCTCATTACGTCTTTTCCTCAAAAATTGTCATATAATGATACCATATATAATTTCCGATGAACGATTGGAGCACCAGGAGGGTAATACGATTCGATGATTTCTTAAGGAAGCGAAACCGGCCTGGACATAAAAGAACTCAATATTGGGTATCTAAGGCGGATATCCCAACTGAGAAGGAGAAGGAGGAGGAATGGGAAACAATCAATCTTAAAATACTTTATTTTCGTCTTTGATGAGACAAACGTTTTCCCATAGTCCAATCCAGAGCCGAATACAATTTTTATCGTCTTACCCCCATTGGTGCCACAGCTTCATAATTTCCCCATGAAGTCGCAAGGCAGACTATGGATAATAATGTATGGGAGGGAATTTTGGTCAAACGTCTAAATTAGGCATGAAAATAACTATTTCGTTCAAATTTTAATAAACAATATTCAGAAAAACTTTCGAGGTTCATGCGGGTTGGTAATGAATTAACACGCCAACACCTACTCGTTCTACATCGACAACCTTCAAGGGAATTTCTTCTCCAGATGCCACCCCCTCACCATCAGCAACCGTTGGTGTATCCTTTCCTCCAATGATGCAAGGTCCAACGAAGATATAGAGATCATCGACCACTTTCTTATTAAGGAAATTCCAAATCACCGTCCCTCCTCCTTCTACAAGAAGCTTCCGAATGCCTTTTTCGTAGAGGATGTTCAATGCATCGACCACATCGATAAAGCCTTTTTCCTCGGTTTTACATTCGACAACCTCGATATGGGATCCCTCATAGGTCCTCTTCTGTCCCTTTCCGGTGAGAATCAAGGTGTGTGCCATCGGGTTTAACGCAAGAGCATGCGGTGGTGTTCTTGCTTTGCTGTCAAGGATAACCCGTAACGGTTGCTTTGGGTCCTGCACGTAGGTTTCTTTCACGATGAGCTTTGGGTCATCTGTTAGAATCGTACCGATTCCAACCAATATGGCATCGGACTCGTTGCGCAGTCGATACATCCGTCGGATGTCCTCCTCAGAAGAGATTCTCAGTTGTCTTCCTGTCGGTGAGGCGATTTTTCCATCAGCGGACATCGCACAATTTATGGTGACATGGGGCCGTTTCATTTTCTCTCACTGCGGGTAGAGCGGGCAAGTTTTTTTCTTCTCAGGGCAGATTCCTTTTGTTTTACAGGACGGTCCTGCATTTTGGAAAATCTTCGGGGCGACTTTCTTAACCTCCTGTAGCATCTTATTGGCAAGTAAACGGATTTCCCATTGCGCATGCAGACAACAACGCAGCTCAAAAAAATTAAGCAATGACCGGGCGTTCATGGTGACCATGATATTGGTACAAGTCGCATTCGGAAGCACGTACCGCGCGTCTTCAGCTGGAATCTTCAGGGCGAGTAACTTGTTGTAATGTTCCCAAATGACCTCCATGGTTTTTTCATAGGCGTTCCTCGTTTTTTTATTCTTGGATATCAACGGGGGAATCACATAGTGTGGTTCATTCAAGTTCACGTACCGTTGACTTTGTTGAGAATAGCTTGCGATACGATGCCGTACGAGCTGATGGGTTAGCGACCTGCTCACATCACTGATGGCGAAGGTAAATGAAGCATGCTCGATAACGCTCGTATGTCCAAGTCTCAGCACCTGATCCAAAATTTTTTCTTGATTCTTTTTTGAGAGGTTCTGCAGTTCCTCTGGTTTTGTGACGCTATGGGTTAAGGTTGCAGCCATTGCAGGTAACTTTTCTGGGTCTGAGGTGTACCCTATCAATTTCACATGCATGGAGGTTTCCCATATCCCTTATCTTTTGAACCGTTTAAGTGTTTTGATGTAAGAATTTTTGTATTGTTTTTCCACAAGTGAGTCTATCCCGTTTTCGAGACCAGCAGGATTATTGATAAAATGATACGTTCCCCCCACTCTCATTTGCTCGTTTAATCGAGTAGATGCTGGTCAAAAGGATGGTGTGATCATGAATTTTTTCACCACCGCATAACTGTCTTAAACTCCTTGTTGAATATAGGTGGCGACACGACATGGATGTATCATTGGAGAAAACAAATCGACGGGTTGTTCTTTTGTATTTCTTGATACCGACGATGATGTTACTTGTCGGCTATCTTCTGTTCCCCTATCCGCCTTCTCCTTTCGCGCGACAGCTTTCGTTGATCCCTCTGTTTCTTGGTTTGGTGTTCCTCGGGATCGGTTTTTTGTTTTGGAAGAAAAACACCGCGAGCTGGTTCAAAATAATCGGTTGGGTCTTGTTTTCGTCTTTCTGGGCGACCATGCCTAGCTTCCTGTATTTTTCAGAAGGCGGGGATGCTTTTAATGCAGCAGTCTGCATCCTTGGCGTCTACGTGCTTCTCTATATCGCGTACCATGAGTGGCTTTCGATACAAAGAAACGAACATCTCTCATGTTTGAATTGGATTGCTGGTGGCACGTTTCTCGCAGGGAGTATCTATTTTACGATTGAGAATGGCATCATCCCTGGGTTAAATACCTGGCTTATCGAGACGGTCGCTGCGCAAACCACCGATGTGTTACATATCCTTGGTTTGGATGCCAGTCGGATACAGGACCTTATCATTTTCAATAATATCCCGATAACCATCATCTTTGCATGCACAGCGATTCAATCCATCGTCTTGTTTGTCGGGATGATTGGTGCGTTACCCCGAGTACGTTTGAAACGAAAGGCTTTCGGGTTACTGGTGACCGTTGTTCCAATCTATTTTCTAAATCTGATTCGGAATGCGAGTGTCGTATACATGGTGGGGGGCGGCTTGACTTCGTTTGAGCTGGCTCATAACGTGATTGGAAAAATAGGGTCCCTTCTTGCCTTGATTGCGCTGCTGTTTATCACATTCAAGATTGTTCCGGAGCTGTATGATGAGATTATCGGTATCATCGATCTGCCAAAACGAAAAGGCCCGGTAGAGCTGTTGTTCAGGCGGGTGTTGGGGAAGAAGTCATGATTCGCATCGCTGAGGGTGGAATGCCCTGGGTGCTTGCAGGTGTTGCGTTTACCTTCATATTTTTAGGTGTTTGTTATTTCACGAGTGGATGGTTGTTTCTCGTTTTCTGTATTTTGACGGTATTTTCCTTCTTGATTTCTTTTCTTCTTCTTGTGTTTTTCCGTGATCCTGAGAGAATCATCGGTCGCGGGGTCACCGCGGTAGCTGACGGGAAGATCAGGGAAATTATTAATCTCCAGGATGCCGAGGTTGGAGAGTGTGTGAGAATTTCCACGTTTATGAACATTCATAATGTACATGTGAACCGCGCACCGTTCACCGGTACGATCGAGAAGATGACGCATCATCCAGGGGGTCATGTCCCTGCGTTTCAAAAGGAATCTGATGCGAATGAGCAGCTTGTTCTTCTCCTGAAAACCGAGATCGGGGGGGTGAAGATTGTTCAAATCGCAGGGGCTGTCGCGCGTCGTATCGTCCCGTACGTTTCAGAAGGAATGATGCTTAAGAAAGGCGAAAAAATAGGGCTCATTCGACTTGGATCTCGTGTTGACCTGTATCTCCCCGCAGAGGGAGTGAAAGCAGTCGTGATTCAGATGCATGAGAGAATAAAAGCAGGAGAAGATACCATTGCAGAAATCAATGATTAAACTATTATCTGTTGCAGATGTCGTGACACTTTTCAACGCAACGGTCGGCTTCTTTGCGTTGCTTCTGGTGTTCTCCCATCAGTTCCCCCTCGCTGCTTCGCTAATCCTCCTTGGTCTCCTAGCAGACGGTCTTGACGGGATGATTGCCCGTCGGTTAGGAACTGGAAAAATTGGCGAATACCTTGAACCTCTTGCGGATATGATTTCCTTGTCGATTGCTCCCCTCACACTTATTTATGTAACGTACAATAAGTGGGTCGTCTTAGAACCCTCCACGCATCTTCTTCTTGGAATTGTCCTGGTATTTTCCTTAATTTGCAGCCTCATTCGACTGTCCTCTTTTTCCTTTTTGAAGGAGAAGCGGTTCTTTGTCGGTCTTCCAACGTCTGCCAGTGCGATGTTTTTGGTGGTTTTGTCTTATCTCATCGTCGACCTATGGTATCTTCTTGTTGTGATTGTTGTGCTTTCTTTTGGGATGATTTCTTCGATCCGTTTTCCAAAACTTGGTTTGAAGGTTAATCTGGTCGCTGCTGTTTTTATTCTTATCACCATCCTGTTCCAGGGCAGATATAACAATACAGCGCCCCTCCTGCTCCTTGCAGCGCTTCTCTTCTACGTCATTATTGGGCCAATCTATTTCCAAGTAAAACATCGAAATTCTGTTACTGAAACGGATGAAACTCATACTTGAGAATCGTGCTGTTTTTAATCTGGATAATCCGACCCCCGTTGTTCTGTGGTTTCAGGGTTGCGGAGTCTGTTTGAACAAACAACGGCCAGGCGGAGTAGTTCTCGGTTTCTTTCCCAAGAGCAGTGAATACATGGTTTTCATGTGTATGGCCGGTGAGGATCAAAGAGACATTGTTTGTGATACAGTAGGTGATGAACGCGCCGCGGTTCAACGCGATGCACTCATTATTACCACTAGGAAGATCGTTCGGCAACGCCCCAAACCCGGTGTCATTGACATCATTGACAGCGGGATGATGCATGATGATCACCTGGTTCATCTGATGATTTCCCCAGATGGTTTCAAGCAGCCACATCTGGGTATTCGTCAAGCCACTTCCCTCTGGTGTCTGACTCCAAATTTTCGGTTGGATCTCCCATCTGCTATATTCATATCCGGAATCAAGAAACACAAAATTCAAATTTCCGTATTGTACTGAATAATCGTTTATGGGATTGAGATACCGATGATAGGGGGTAAGATTGGTGAAGGGGAAATACAGGAACAGGAGGCTGTTGCTGTACCGCTCATGGTTTCCTGGTATCGTAAAGACCGGTGAGTGGCTGGTGAGGATTGCTTCTTGAAGATCCAAATAGACGTTCCGTTTGTATCTCTGGTTGTACCAGTCCACAGAATCCCCGGAGAGGAGTACGAAATCGGGATGAATATGGTCGTTAAGATAGGTGAACACACGGATGAGTTCCTTTTTCTTATTGACGAAATTTGAATATTTCCCGATATGGACATCGGAAAGTTGGACGACAGTGTATTCGGTGGGTTGCATAGTGCTAATTTTTATCGCATGAGGCCAACTATAGTTGTTTTTTGTTGTGTTAACGGAGAGATTGTAGAACCCTTCAGGGATGGCATCGACGTCATAGGAAACGATGAAGTCGTCTTCCACGATGTCTTCTCCTGTTTCGACCCATGTACTCCATGTTGAGCTGGAGGTCGAAAGATCATAGGAATTCGAACCATCTATGGCATGGAGTGTTACCTGAGTGACCCGCGCTCGTTCTTCTGTTATCGCTCGTTCTTCTGAGAGTGTTATAGGAAGCTGATTTGTGTTTGCCTTGGTGATGATGGTTGGGCATCCAAGGGAGGGAGTAATGATTCCTTCGACATCAAAACCAACACTGATGTTCAGTTGTTTTTCCGGGGAGGTTCCTGCGGTCACGTGGAAGGTATGATTTCCAACCACAGAAGGATACCAGGGAATTTTCCTCGTGTACCTCGGTAAGTTGCCTATCGTTAGAGTCATTTCAGTGATGGTGAGTGTGCCGGAAATCCATTTCATGTCACCCCTGGTCATGACAAATCCGGAGAACTCATCGGTCACGGTGATTGTTTCGTTGTATCGTGTCCTTGAAGTTCCTCGGAGCGAGATTACAAGATGCACCGGTTGACCGAGCGTTGGAAAAGGATCAGAACAGGACAATGCGATGATCTCACCAGGAGCGGTGGATTGTTGTTTTTTCAACCTCGTAAGATCATCTGAAACAGTTATACCTGTAATTGGAGATACAAGGAGGAGAATACCAAGTAGAGATACGACTATGTTCATGGTCAGACGTCTTACCAACAGTATAATTATAGTTTGCATATTATAAATATTTTGAGGTTACTGCAAGGAAAATCCTCAAATTTTTTTATCATCAAGATTTTCTTATCCTGAGATAATCCAAACATTTCTAAACAAAAATCGCATTACATATTGCTATTATGGACGACATACCAAAGATAGGTATCACAGGCATGCCAAGCGTCGGAAAAACACAGACGCTTATCAAAATCATCGAGAAGATTGAAAAAAGCGGGTATAAACTTGAGGGGATGATTACCACCCCGCTGATCGAAAAGAAAAAGCGGGTGGGGTTTTATGTGGAGGACTGGCAGACCAAAGAAAAGGAGATCTTTGCTCGTCTCGACCTCGATTCAAAGGACAAGGTCGGAAAATACGGTGTTGACCTTGCAGCTCTGGAACGCGTCGGTGTTCATGCGATAGAAAAAGCAATCAATGATGAGGACATTGATGTCATTGTTATTGATGAGATAGGGAAAATGGAGATGCTTTCTGAGAAGTTCTGTGAAGTCGTCATCGAAGCACTGGACTCTGACAAGCCAATCATGGTCACCTTACATAAGAAATCTCGCACACCGCTGCTGCAGGACATCCGAAGACGGGATGATATCCGTATCCTTGAGGTCACTGCGGTGAACCGAAATTTGCTTCCGTATAAGATTGAAAAAATCATGGCTGAGAAACTCCCGCCGTTATTTTAACCATGACAAACGAACTACCCGATCTCATAAGAGAGGGAACAACTGAGCTTTTTGTGTATAAGAACAAGGTGTCTGTGAAAGGCCCAAGCAGTAAAAAATCTACTCCGTTCTATAACCCGGCGATGGAACTGAACCGTGACATTTCTGTGTTGGTGAATCAATGGTTTCTGAACACAAGTGAGAACCATGTTCATATCCTAGATGGCCTCGCCGCATCTGGGGTGAGGGGTATCCGATTCGCTCATGAGCTTCGGGGGGATTTTGAGGTCACCGTGAATGACTGGGACAAAGAGTCATTCTCATTAATTCAGGAGAACATCCAGAAGAACCAGCTGGACAACATCTCTGTGTTTCAACGGGATCTCTGCTGCCTGCTGTTAGAACGGCGTTATCATTCTATCGATATTGATCCGTTCGGTTCCCCTGTGTATTTTTTTGACGCTGCAATGCGAAGTGTCTACAACAAGGGAATCATCGCGTGTACTGCTACGGATACTGCCGCGCTTTGTGGGGTGTTCCCCCAAGTGTGTTTCCGAAGATATGCTGCCTGGCCACTGCATGGTCCATCGATGCATGAGGTGGGACTAAGAGTTCTTCTCGGCTGCCTCTGTCGTGAGGCTGCGAAACACGACCGTGGCATCGAGCCATTGCTGTGCTATGCCACCGATCATTATCTTAGAATATATATCCAAATCCAGAACGGGAAAACCGCAGCAAATACCTCCATGGCGCAGTACAGGTGCATCCCGGTAGGAAACGTTCCGCTCTCTAAACAAAACACCATGATGATTGGTCCCTTGTGGCTTGGGAAACTGCAGAAAAGACCTGTGATTCAAGAGGTACGGACGCTTTTATCAACTACAAAGTTGAACACAAAGCCTTTGCTCTGGAAACGCTTTGATCTTCTGGAGGAGGAGGCTGACGCGCCACCCTTTGTTTATACCATTAATGATGTATCCTCGCGGTTGAAGGTATCGCCCCCAACTCTGAATTGTATTCTTGAACGATTGAGACGCCTAGGATTTGTCGCTACCAGGACTCATTTCTCCCCTGTCGGTTTTAAAACCAATGCTCCTCTGGATATTATCACAGAAGTTTTTAAATAATAAAGGATATCACAGGCGTATGAAAACATCTCAAAAGAAGTGTTCTGTTGGTGTGCTTGCTTCTGGTTCAGGAACTGATCTGCAAAGCATCATCGATGCATCAGAGCACAACATGATTGACGCAAAGGTAGTCGTCGTCATCAGTGACAATAGTGACGCGGGTGCTTTGATTAGAGCAAAAAAGCACCATATCCCTGGTTTTTTTGTTAACCCGAACGGAAAGAACCGTGCTGCTCATGAACGCGAAATCGATGTGTTTCTTCATCAACATCAGGTGGAGCTTGTGGTCGGTGCTGGGTATATGCGAATGCTTTCTTCGTCTTTTGTGAAAAAATGGCAGGGGAAACTGATCAATATTCATCCCGCGCTCCTCCCTTCCTTTAAGGGTACGAATGGTCAGCATGATGCGCTGGAGTATGGGGTGAAAATCTCCGGGTGTACGACGCATTTTATGGACACGGAGATGGATCATGGTCCGATTATCCTGCAGGCTGCGGTCAGAATATATGCTGATGATGACCGTGATGCTCTTGCGGCGCGGATTCTTGAAGTGGAACATCAGATTCTTCCTCGTACGATACAACTGTTCACGCAGAAGCGGTTGCTCATCGAAGGTCGGAAGGTCATCATCCTGCCAGGGGATTCCTGGAAAAAGAAACACAAGGTTCTACCCGATGTGCTCTACTCTGAAGGATATTAAGACTCTCCCGTTTCAGGATGCATACGACTGGCTGTGCAGTTTTGATACGTACGGATGGATCTTCGGTCTGGAGCGGATTACCTTTCTTCTTAAGCAGCTTGGAAATCCACAGCAAGAACTCAAGGTCATTCATGTTGGTGGAACGAACGGCAAAGGCTCTGTCTGCAAGTATGTCAGTTCGATTCTTCAGAATGCTGGGTACACGGTTGGTCTGTATCTATCTCCTCATGTGGAGCATTTTTCAGAGCGCATCGTCATGAATGATCAGAGGATATTTCAGGAAGATTTCGCAGCCCTCGTCGCTCGAGTGAAACCTATTGTCGAAGATATGAAACAACGGAACAACACCCCCACGTTTTTTGAAATCGTTACCGCGCTTGCATTCCTCCATTTCAAGATTACTGCTGTGGACTATGCAGTCGTTGAAGTCGGGCTTGGGGGAAGATTCGATGCGACAAACGTGGTCTGTCCTCTTGTGACCGTTATCACGAATATTTCCCTGGAGCATACAGAGATTCTTGGTACAGACATCGCATCCATTGCTTTTGAGAAAGCAGGGATTATCAAAGAGGGTGTACCTTTGGTAACTGCAGCAAGAGGTGACGCACGGGCAACCATCGTGCAGGTCGCAGAGGAACGAAATGCACTAGTTATCCCTGTTGATCCCGCAATGTGGAAACGCACATCCGTTCAGGGGCGAGACCAAGAATTTATCGTTCATGGGTCTTTTAAGGATTATCACGTGAGAACCTCACTGCTGGGGCGACATCAGGGGGAAAACATCACACTTGCCATTGCAGCGGTTGAGCAGCTACAAATGAGTGGTGTGTATATCACCGATAGCGATATTCAGGAAGGCATCGCTCATACCACCCATCCAGGACGCATGGAGGTTGTCTCAGAGGAACCGTTCATTCTGCTTGATGGTGCACACAACCCTGCTGGAATGAATCTTCTTCGACAAACACTCCAGGAGGATTTTTCCTCGCATCGCATCGTCCTGATTCTCGGGGTGTTGAAAGACAAGGATCTCAAAACCATGGTGTCGACGATTGTGCCAATCTCTGATGTTATTATTGTGACAAGATCAAAAAACCCTCGAGCCGCTGATCCGCAGCAATTGCAGGAGATCATTGCAGAGTTAGACGCTCATAAAACAGTGTTTGTTGAAGACTCCGTCCCGAAAGCAATCGATCAAGCGAAACGCATCATGAAGCAACAAGACCTTCTTTGTGTGACCGGTTCGCTGTTCACCGTCGGGGAAGCGCGGACCTACATACTTGTTGGGGGGAGTCCTTCTACGAAGCCTCTGTTTTAAAGATTGATTTTCTGAAGAAGTCTTGTCAGGTCTTTCATCACTGGTGTATTTAATAGGCGATCGGGATTTCCGATTGCTTCTTCTAAGGTGTCATCAAAACGAATCCTTCCCAGATACGGGACCCTGAGCCGTTTCATTTCCTGTTGAATATACACTGAATTAGTCATGGTCATATTTTCTATGACGCCAAGAACTGGTTTTTTTAATTCCACTAAGATAGTCAGGAGTTTTCCGACTGCTCCCATTGCAACCTTTGACGGGGTTGACACTACCAAAAACTCGCTGGTCTTCATATACCGGATCACGTCAAGGGTCTCATCACCAATCCCTGGTGGCATGTCGATGATGAGGAAATCAAGAGTTCCCCATTGGGTGATTGCCAGCAGCTCAAGGATGATATTGGATATATCAATTCCTCGGAAGGGGGATGGTTTTTCTTCGGTGAAATACACAATGGACATGAAGGAGATCCCGTGAACCACGGGCGGGATGATTCCTTTTTCCTCAGTGGGAAAGGCGTTTTTTACTCCAAGGATGATGTGCGAGGATGGTCCGTACAAGTCCAGGTCCAACAACCCGACCCGATACCCCTTCTGGGAGAGATGCAGCGCAAGACTGGAGGCGACCAAGCTTTTTCCCACTCCGCCTTTGCCACTTGCGACCGCGATGATTTTACGGATGTGTTTCAGACGTTTCTCGATGACACTGGTCCGCGGCTCCATGATCATCGGACCCCTTTGATGTTTGACAGCACGACGCCTCGTCCTTTCGTAATTTCAAAATCAGGGCTCCCGCAATGGGGGCATCGTGCATGCACGAAGACGACCTCTGGGATGAAATGGATCGACTCCGACTCTGTTTCATTGAGTTTTTTCTTCATGTCGCTGTATTTCCAGGTCTTCCCACAGGTTTTACACAGGAGGGTGCTTTTCTCTGTTTTCAGCACAAACGCATCCGTTTTTATTGGAGGTTTTTGTGATTTGGCTAACTCATTGAGGGCAAAGAGGAAGATTTCTTTTTCTATTTGTTGGAGTTCACCGATATACACAGTCACCTGGGTGATCGTCTTGAGTTGTTCTTTCCGTGCTTCTTCCAAGGTGGCCATGACAATGGATTCCGCAAGCGCCCATTCATGCATACAAAGACCGGATACAGGAGGAGATGGTTTAAATGTTACGAACAGATTATCATCCTCCGTGAGAGGAAGTTTATAAAGAGGGAAGGATTGTCCATATGAATGGTGGATTCTATGGAGCATAAAAAGATACAAAAATCAGAGGAAGAATGGAAGAACATCCTCACCCCTGAAGAGTTTCTGGTGCTCCGTAAGAAAGGGACAGAACCTCCGTTCACTGGAACGTATGTGCACGAAACTGCAGAAGGAACCTATGTCTGTGCTGGATGCGGGAACCTGCTGTTTTCCTCTGATTCCAAATTCGATTCTGGAACAGGATGGCCTAGTTTCTTTTCCCCCCTGGGTCCTGACGCGGTGGTGTTGAAACCTGACCGGAGTTTGGGAATGAGCCGAACCGAGGTGCTCTGTGCACGGTGTGGTGGACATCTAGGTCACGTGTTCGATGATGGACCAGCACCGACCAGTCAGCGGTATTGTATGAATTCTGTCTCCTTGCATTTCCGAAAAAAGGAAGGGAAGTAGGAACACTACGCTGAAAGCTCTGATAACCGATCCACCACCGATATTATCAGATCGAGGAGTTGATCGTACCCCTCCTCTGTTTTGATTACTCGAGGGACGCTTACCGCGAGTCGCGTTCCTTCAAGGGCGAGTCGGGGTTTCTGCGGTTTCATTTCTAAGAGTTTCTGTTGTAACCTAAAATTCAGCATATTTCTTGCGAAGAACTCATCCGTTGTCTTGATTCGGAATTCCCTGTCAAATTCGTCGCTTCCGAGTTGGACATCTGCTGCCCCCAATGCCTTTCCTAAGCGGATGGCAGCTGATTCTTTGACGATTGTAAGATCCGCTGCTGCTGGTTTTCGTAAGGTCATGCTTGCTTCTGTTTTTGCATGGCGATACTTCGACCCAGGTACTGAAATAACCACCATCGTCTGTTCGTGATAGGGGAACTTCAGGACCGGTAACAGAAAAGACCCGGTGACGGTCCCGCTTCGTTTCATCGCCTGATGCTCCATGAGCGATTTAATCGTACGATAACGCCAGAGGGAAAAAATGATGATGAGAGGAAAAAGAATAATGATGATGCAGATAAACAGTATAAGAGACCAATCCATGGCGATCTCACATCTCCTCTCATCTCGCATCGTTTCTCTGATTAATAAGGACTTGCCTCGTTCTTCTTCCGCGTATCATATTTGTTATATTTCCCCCGCAGAAAAAAAGAAAAACCCAGATGAATTACCGCTTGATGGTTATCAGAATGAAATACGAAAAAGAAGAATTGCTTTCTACACCGATTAAACATATCGACATCAAGACGTTTAACGCCATCCCTCTGATTGAAGCCTTTGATTATATGGCGTTTCAGTCACGCAACCTCGCAAATGCTTGTAAGATCTATCAGACGATGTTAACGGACCAGGACTGTTCCATCATCCTGTGTCTCGCAGGGTCTCTGGTGAGCGCCGGATTGAAAAACGTGATTGTTGATATGATCCGTCACAACATGATCGATGCCATCGTCTCAACCGGTGCCATCGTCGTCGACCAGGATTTCTTCGAAGGACTTGGTTTTCAGCATTTCCGCGGTGAGGTACGTGTGGATGATTCCAAGCTTCAGAAGATTCACATCGACCGGATCTATGATACCTTCATCGACGAGGATGATCTGCGGGTCTGTGATATGACAACAAAGGAAATCGCTGATGCACTTCCACCGCGCCCGTACTCCTCTCGGGAGTTCATCTATGAGATGGGACGACACCTGGATACACATGGGAAAAACCCTGACTCCTTTGTCCTGGAAGCGTACCATCAGGAGGTGCCGATTTTCTGCCCCGCGTTCTCAGATTCAAGCGCAGGATTCGGCTTGGTGTTCCATCAGCATGATCGGAAGAAGAATCATCTGACGATTGACTCTGTGAAAGACTTCAGAGAACTGACTGAATTGAAAGTCCACTGCAAACAGACCGGGTTGTTCATGATTGGCGGAGGAGTACCGAAGAATTTTGTGCAAGACACTGTTGTCGCCGCAGATATCCTTGGAGTTGACGCGCCGATGCATAAGTACGCGATTCAGCTCACAGTGGCAGACGAACGCGACGGTGCTCTATCAGGTTCGACGTTGAAAGAGGCGAACTCCTGGGGGAAGGTCGATACCGGCTATGAACAAATGGTTTATGGTGAAGCAACCATCACGTTCCCCCTCATGGTAAGCTACGCGTATCACAAAGAAGCATGGAAAAAGCGAAAATCCCAGAAGCTGAATCACTTGTTCAAATAATGCTGCTCAGAGAACCATTATAAAGGCATGACCTTTCTTGTTTCTCCTGTGAAAACCACGGAACAGGAAAAACTGAACCACCTTCAACAGATGCTGCACGATTTGAAGAGCTGTGCGATTGCGTATTCTGGTGGGATGGACAGCACTTTTTTAAGTAAAGTAACCTATGATGTCCTTGGAGATAACGCCCTTGCGGTTACTGTGACATCTTCCACCTACCCTGCAAGAGAGCTGGAGGAAGCAAAACAGTACGCTAAGGAGATTGGTATCCCTCATCTGGTCATCCACGCTGAAGAGTTTGCAATACCCCAGTTTTCTGAGAATCCTCCTGATCGTTGTTACTACTGTAAAAAAGAATTATTCCAAAAAATACAACGGATTGCTCAACAGCATCATCTCAACGCAGTCCTCGATGGTTCGAACGCTGATGACCGACGTGACTATCGTCCAGGTGATCGCGCACGAAGCGAACTAGGGATACGAAGTCCGCTACAGGAGGTCGGACTAACGAAACAAGAAATCAGGGACCTTTCCACTTCCTTACATCTGGCATCAGCAGACAAACCACCGTTCGCCTGTCTCGCCTCCCGGTTCCCCTACGGGGTGAAGATTACCAAAGAACGTCTCGAACAAGTCGCCTCTGCGGAGGAGTACCTGTTTTCACTGGGGATACGGCAATGCCGAGTCCGCTACCATAACGAGATCGCACGAATCGAGATGAACCGAGAGGATATCCCGCTTCTCCTCACAAATACAGAAAAGGTAATCAAACAATTCAAGACACTGGGCTTCATCTACATCACTGTAGACCTTGAAGGATATCGGACGGGGAGTCTGAACGAGGTGCTCAACCAATGAAAAAACTCTTACAAGACTACAGGGCTGGAAAAGTGAGTCTATCGACGGTCCTGCTGAAACTCAAGACCTTGCCTTATGAGGATTTGGAGTTCGCCAAACTCGATACCCACCGGGAGGTTCGCAAAGGGTTTCCTGAGACGATCTTCTGCCCGGGAAAAACCCTCCAGCAGATTTCACAGATCCTCCAAAAACTACCCGAAGACCAAAACATCCTCCTGACAAAGGCAACGAAAACTATCGTTCACTCTATAAAGAAATCATATCCAACTGCAGAGTACAACGAATCAGCAAAAACCGTGATCATCCAGCGGTACAAACCGAAAAAAAAGAAAGGGACCATCCTCATTCTTACTGCAGGCACCTCTGATATCCCCATTGCAGAAGAAGCGGTTGTCACCGCAGAACTCATGGGAAATAAAGTAGAAAAATTCTACGATGTTGGTGTCGCAGGCGTACATCGCTTGTTCGATATCAAAGAAAAGATATTTCAAGCAAATGTCATCATCGTAGTCGCTGGGATGGAGGGCGCTCTTGCCAGTATTGTCGGGGGTCTTGCCTCAAAACCAGTCATCGCGGTACCAACCAGTGTCGGGTACGGGGCGAGCTTCCAAGGCATCGCACCGTTGCTGACCATGTTGAACTGCTGTGCGGAAGGAGTCGCGGTGGTAAACATCGATAACGGTTTTGGCGCAGGGTATTTCGCGAGTCTTATCAACAGGTGAGGAATCTATGACGATTGCGTATTTCGATTGTTTCTCCGGTATTGCGGGGGATATGATCCTTGGTGCACTCCTTGATTTGGGGCTTGATGAGAACGTTTTAAAAAAAGAGCTGAAAAAACTCCGGCTCACCGGTTACGATTTGATTGTTCGAAACATCGAGTGCAACCATATCACAGCTACAGATGTTACCGTCGTTGTCACCGAGGATCACCATCATAGGAGTCTTACTGATATTATCACTCTTCTGCAGCACAGCACATTAGACCCCAAGGTGAAAAAACTCAGTCAAACCATCTTTTATAATTTAGGAAGAGCAGAAGCGAAAATACATCATATGAAAATCGAGGATGTTCATTTTCATGAGGTTGGTGCGGTGGATTCCATCATCGATATTGTTGGATCCGTCGTCGGTGTCACCCTGCTTGGAATTGAGAGGATTTATTGCTCCCCTCTTCCCCTGGGTCATGGGTTTGTGTCTTGCCAGCACGGGGTGCTTCCGTTGCCTGCCCCGGCAACCGTTGAGCTTCTTAAAGGTATACCTGTCTATACCGTGGAACGGACCCAGGAGACCGTCACTCCAACCGGTGCCGCGGTCATCTCAACCCTCGCGTCCGCCTTTGGGGAGATGCCTCTGATGAAAATCATCCGGGTCGGGTACGGGAGTGGAAAAATACCAAGCAAGTATCCAAACCTGTTACGAATCTTCCTTGGGGAACGTATTCCTATACCACGGAAGAAAAATACAAAAAGAAAAAAAAACGTACGGGATAAGGGAACACGTACGTTCTGATGGTATTATTTTTTCTGAACGATTAAATTTAAATCCTTGACTAATGCCTTGATGTCGATGCCATGAACGGTAGCGATATCTTTTACTTTCTCGTAAGAAGCAGCAAGACAGCCGATGCAACCGATGTTGTACTTCATGAAGACCATCGCGGTTTCTGGGTAATTGTCAATGACTTCCTTAATGGTCATCTCTTCAGATATCTTCTCTTGACTCATGATTTCACCTTTTTGTAGTTTTTCGGTATAAACACCTCCCATATAAGGATTCGTATTAGGTTTTGGTGAGGAGACCGGACGGTGGGATCCGGCAAAAAAGACTTCAATGAGGAAGGCGTCCCGTCCGGTAGATGCTTCCTATTACATGGTGCAACGTCGTCTACGTATTTAAATAAAAACAACAGGTCATTGAAACTATTCAATGACGTTGCCTACTTTTTTTCTTTCCTCCTTTTTCTTTAGATATCAAATAACACCTGCACAAAAATCGGGTCCTTCTCGCTCACCTGCAACATATGGTAGGTCACTGCTTTGATCTCCACACCCATCTTATGTTTCTTGGTGTCGTACTTCTCACCAAAGACATGGGCGGAAAGACGATTTCCTGCGACGGTCACCTCGAATTTTCCAAACACCAGGTTCTGTGCACCATTCAAAAAAAGTAACTGGGATAACCAATCGACCAGCAGTTGTTCAAGATCTGGTGCTTCTAGACTGATGTCGTATTGACCGACAGGGTCGATGATCGATTCATCCGTAATGATATCGAACATCCCTTTTGCAACGTGTTCATACGCCTCCGCAAGGGTCTTCCCGTATGCTTTCACACCAACATCAGCGGTATGTTCGATGAGTTCGTATGACTTCATAAAGTGGCCTTGGAGATGTCACCAGGACAAGAACAGGGTTGTTTCTCATTAAGAGACCGAATCGTCAACTGGAGTATCTTTGAAATCAACGGTTCTTTCTTCTTGTATACTGATACGATTTCATCTGCGGGTACTTTTTTCTGAAGTCCAGCTGCCATGTTGCAGACCAGACAGAGGGAGACAAAACACATACCTTTTTCTCTTGCGAGGATCACTTCAGGAGCCAAGGTCATCCCGACGATATCAGCGACCCTGGAATACAATTGTATCTCCGCAGCGGTCTCCAAGCGTGGGCCTTCGGTGACGAGGTACACTCCATGGTCATGGACAGTGATGTCCTTGAGTTTTTTGCTGGAGTGTATGACAAGTTCCCGTAGCGATGGACAGAACGGTTCAGTCATGTCCACATGAACCCGTTGGTCATCGAAGAAGGTCGTCGGTCGTGCTTTCGTCGCGTCAATAAAATCATGGGGGATCACCAGTTCCCCTGGCTGTATCGAGTTCTTCATTGACCCGACGGTTCCGACGGAAAACACACAGGAGACGTGACTGACGGCGAGTGCATGGATGTTTCCGAGATGGTTGACCCGGTGTGGTGGGAGATTTGCTTCTTCTCCATGGCGTTGGATGTAGAATACCTCATGGTCATCAAGTGTTGATGTCTGTAGAGCGATATCTCCATAGGGTGTGTGCACTTTGATTCTATCTGAATCTTTCATCAAATCCGGCATATGATGCCCGCATAATATCCCGATTCTCATCAGCCTGACCACCACCAAGAAATGTTTATTTATTTAAAGAGATACCTATGGTGATGAGAGTCGCGGCGTTGTTCTCTGGTGGGAAGGATTCGGTCTTTGCGGTGTACGTCACTCAACAGTACGGCTGGGAGATTTCTGCTCTTGTGACTGTTTTTCCAGAAAAACCTGACTCCTGGATGTTTCATTCGATCAATATTCGTCAGACCAATCTGCTCGCAAAAGCGTTGGATATCCCCTTAGTGCAGGGAAAAACGACGGCTGAAAAAGAAACAGAACTCGGGGATTTGAAACAGTTGCTGCAGGGTCTGGAGATTGACGGAGTCGTCAGTGGCGCAATCGCTTCGGAGTATCAACGGACGCGCATTGAAAAAATCTGTGATGAGTTGGGACTGAAATCTTTTTCCCCGCTATGGCATAAGGACCAAGAGTTGTTGGTACGTGACCAGGTTCATGCGGGTTTTCAGAGCATTATCGTCGGTGTGTTCGCTCAGGGATTTGACGAGACCTGGCTTGGGAGAATCATTGATGAGGAAACCATTGATGCATTGTGCTCTCTTCAGAGGAAACAGGGGATTAATATCGCTGGTGAAGGAGGAGAATATGAAACGCTGGTGTTATCCGGCCCTATGTTTTCCAAGCGACTGGTGATTGATGATGCAGAAAAACAGTGGAACCGTGACTCCGGAGTCTTGCAGGTGATAACAGCGCATCTTGAGACTGGTTAATACGTGATATAATTGAGTGCTTTGAGTTGTTGGAGAAACAAGAAGAGACGTTGATCGATGTTTTTTTCGTCAGGGAATTCTTTTGTTATCACCGTGAGAATTTCTTTGACCGTCGTTGTTCCATCGCAGTGAATCCAAATCATGGACCCTAGTTTGTCTAGGTGTGCTTCGAAGGTGTTCTGCCGTTTGAGAACTCTGCAGAAGGATTTTCCGAGTTTGCCAGTGAATTTTGGTACGGTAAGTGTGATCAGACCTTGCGTATCTGTAGACCAGTGGAATTCTAATCGCTTTGGTTTGTAGAGAAGTAACTCATCAACCGTTGGCAATCCTTTACTTGTCGTCATTGGCGTAGATTTCCCTTAAGGGGATATACGCGAGGAGCGCTGCGATGAAGACCCAGATGATGATCGATGGTAAGATCGGTGGGTATTCAAAGACCGCGAAATTTAATCCAGCGATGATGAGGAATGCGACAATGACACCCATCAAGGCTTCTCCTGCGATCAATCCAGCGGTGAGAAGAAGTCCGGTTCTTATAATCTTTTCTTTTGGCGCCACATCGGTTTGTTTGATGGCAAGATCCCAATCGCTGATTTCCTCTTCTTGTGCGCTCCCGTATTTCTTGGCGATTGCACGGTTTGTAATCGATCGGACGACACCGCCGGCGAAGATAGGAGTGCTAAGGGTGAAGGGGAGGTAGATCCCGATTGCAACTGGAAGCACCGGTAGTCCAATGAGGATGAGGACGAAGGCAAGGACGGCTCCGGCTACGACGAACGGCCAGACCATTTCCCCGCCAAGGACCCCT
>Ga0265297_10004045_pt1 | contig 24848 bp, 15 predicted proteins | sample Munlanlwell13791_FD_192502 | JGI IMG/M metagenome (GOLD analysis project Ga0265297, IMG submission 192502) | Leachate microbial communities from a municipal landfill in Southern Ontario, Canada - Leachate well 137-91 | ecosystem: Engineered > Solid waste > Landfill > Unclassified | place... | reverse complement strand
TTTACGAGGAAATGGAGGATTTAAAATTTAAAATAGGACCGAAGTCTTTTTATCAAACCAATTCCGAACAGGCATACAAACTTTATAAGGTAGCACGCGATTTGGCACAACTTACCGGAACCGAACTGGTTTACGATTTGTATACCGGAACGGGAACAATAGCCAATTTCGTAGCCCATCAGGCCCGACAGGTTATCGGGATAGAATATGTTCCGGAAGCTATTGAGGATGCCGTGGTTAATTCCAGACTTAATAACATCAAAAATACCTTGTTTTATGCCGGCGATATGAAAAATATTCTGAATGCGGCATTTATCGAAAAACACGGAAAACCCGATGTGATTATTACCGATCCGCCACGGGCCGGTATGCACGATGATGTTATTGACGCTATTCTTTTTGCGGAGCCCGAACGTATCGTATATGTTAGTTGTAATCCGGCAACGCAAGCGCGGGATCTGAATTTGCTGGACAGTAAATATAAAGTGAAAGTTGTTCAACCGGTTGATATGTTTCCGCATACGCATCATGTGGAGAATGTCGTGCTGTTGGGGAAAAGAGATAGTTTATAGTTTATAGTTTATAGTTGGTAGTTTATAGTCGGTAGTAAATAGTTTATAGTGAGTAGTTTCTGGTTTCAATCAACTAATCACAAATATCTAATCACTAATCACTAATCACGAAGTCATGATTAGCTTTTTTATATCCATAGTTGTATTAATAGTGGGCTACTTTTTGTATGGAAAGTTGGCCGAACATATTTTTGGAGTGGAAAAAGACAGACCCACTCCTGCCATGGTTAATCCCGATGGGGTGGATTATGTCCCGCTTGCCACCTGGCGTGTTTTTCTGATTCAGTTTTTGAATATTGCCGGACTCGGACCTATTTTCGGGGCTATTATGGGAATCATGTTCGGATCAGCTGCATTTATCTGGATTGTATTTGGGACAATTTTTGCCGGTGGAGTTCATGATTATTTCTCGGGCATGATGTCCATTCGTCGAAACGGTGCCAGTCTTCCCGAATTGGTAGGAGATGAGTTGGGAAATCCTGTAAAGCAATTTATGCGGGTATTTTCGTTGGTGTTAATGATTCTGGTTGGAGCAGTATTTGTTTCCGGTCCGGCCAGTTTACTGGGTAACCTCACTCCCGGTTTTATAAGCGTTGCCTGGTGGATCGTAATCGTATTTACCTATTATATACTGGCAACCCTTTTACCTATCGATAAACTAATCGGTAAAATATATCCGGTTTTCGGATTTGCTCTCTTGTTTATGGCTGTTGGTATTTTGCTGGCAATGATTATTAACCAAGCCCCGATTCCGGAATTTACCGAAGGCTTTGCCAATGTGCACCCGAATAAATTACCGATTTTTCCCATGATGTTTGTTTCCATTGCTTGTGGAGCTATCTCGGGTTTTCATGCCACACAGTCGCCTTTAATGGCTCGTTGCATAAAAAATGAAAATCTTGGCAGACGCATCTTTTACGGCAGTATGGTTGCCGAAGGTATTGTTGCATTGATCTGGGCCGCGGCGGCAGCCAGTTTTTTCGGTTCCATTCATGGTTTGCAGGAATTTGTTGCAGGCCTTGCTCCTTCGGCAAATAAACCGGCAATAGTGGTTGATCTGATATCGAAACAATGGCTTGGACACTTCGGTGGGATTCTGGCGTTGTTGGGTGTTATTGCTGCACCGTTAACTTCGGGTGACACCGCACTACGTTCCGCACGATTGATTGCAGCCGATTTTCTGCATTTCGATCAGAAACCAATGAAAAAACGGTTAATCATTTCAGTTCCGATTTTCATTTTGACTTTTTTAATCCTCCAAATGAACTTTGATATTCTGTGGCGGTATTTTGCCTGGTGTAACCAGACTTTAGCCGTATTTACCTTATGGGCTATCACTGTTTATCTGGCTAAACGACAAAAAATGTACTGGATTTCTTTGCTGCCCGCGATTTTTATGACTGCAGTAAGTGTCAGTTATATTCTTATTGCTCCCGAAGGGTTTCATTTAACTGCTTCAATAGCTTATACGGGTGGAGTTTTATTTAGTATTTCCCTCTGCTTGCTTTTTCTGCTGAAGAAGAAACAACTAATGAATAATGGGAATTGAAAAATGTAATTGAAGGAAGAATATTTATACTTACCAGAATTTATTTTTAAATATTGAAAGAAATCTTCATATAAATAAAACAATTTGAATATCAAAGACATAATTTTCATTCATTCAGAAAATAGATTGAAAAGTTGCGAGATGCAATATTTTTGCGTTATTTTACACGATTTTTCTGAAAATAAATTTAACATCTAACGTATGCCGATACAGATTCGTGAAGTTACAACAAAGAAAGAATTAAAGCAATTTATATGGTTTGGAATCAATTTATATAAGAATTGTGAGTTTGCAGCTCCACCTTTATTGATGGACGATTTGCTCAATCTGAGTAAAGGAAGAAATCCGGCGTTGGATTTTTGTGATGCATCTTATTTTATGGCTTTTAAAGACCATAAAATGGTAGGCAGAATTGCTGCAATAATCAATCCGGTGGCAAATGATACCTGGAATGAAAAGCATGCCAGATTCGGTTGGGTTGATTTTATTGACGATCTGGAAGTTTCAAAAGCATTGTTTGATACTGCCATTGCATGGGCTAAGGAAAAAGGAATGACCGCCATTCATGGTCCCCTGGGATTTACCGATTTTGACCATGAAGGGATTTTAATTGAGGGTTATGACAAATTAGGAACGCTGGCGACCATTTACAATTATCCTTATTATCCAAAACATATTGAAAGTTACGGTTTTACAAAAGATATCGACTGGAAAGAATATCTGATTACCGTTCCTGAAGTTTTTCCTGAAAAGTATTTCCGGATAGCTGAAATTGTTAAACAGAAATATAATTTAAAATCATTACGATTTAAATCCCGAAAAGAAGTTGTTGATAATTATGCATTGAAGATTTTTGACTTGCTAAACCTCTGTTATTCTCATTTATACGGTTTTACAAAATTAAACGAGAAGCAAATTGCCTTTTATATCAAATTATATTTTAGTTTCTTCCGCCTGGATACTGTTTCCATAGTAGTTGATGAGAATGATGATGTTGTTGCACTTGGAATTGCCATGCCAAGTTTCACAAAGGCACTTCAAAAAGCGAAAGGAAGCCTGTTTCCATTTGGATGGTATTATATGCTGCGGGCTTTAAATAAAAACGATGTGGTTGATCTTTATTTGATGGCGGTTCATCCCGACTATCAGAATAAAGGAGTTAATTCGGTTATGTTTGCCGATATTATGCCTGCCAGTGCAAAAAACGGGTATAAATTTGCCGAAAGTAATCCCGAACTTGAAACCAATACACGTATGTCGTCGCAATGGGCTAGTTTTGAATATGTAAATCATAAAACAAGAAGGGTTTATATAAAGCAAATTTAATAATAAAACTAAATAGAGCAGTAATTTACCCTACTGCTCAATTTTTTTTCAACATAACAGTTACTAAATTTGTTTTATTAAAAAAAATAGTAACTGATATTTATAATAATTTCATTCATAATAAAGGAATGACACGAAAATTTGATTTTTTAGTTTTAGGTAGTGGAATAGCAGGTATTACTTTTGCGCTGAAGGCTGCTAAATTCGGAAAAGTAGCTTTACTCTGTAAAACCACATTAAGCGAATCGAACACTTCTTTTGCTCAGGGAGGTATAGCAACGGTTATGTATGAGCCAGATAATTTCGAAAAACACATAGAAGACACCTTAATCGCTGGAGATGGACATTGTGATTTAGCGGCAGTGGAAAAAGTCATTCGTGAAGCACCTGCTGCTATCGAAGATTTACTCAGTTTTGGGGTTGATTTCGACAAACAAAAAAATGGTCAATTCGATTTACATCGCGAAGGCGGACATTCCGAGTTTCGTATTTTACATCATAAAGATAATACCGGCTTCGAAATTCAGGAAAGTTTGGTACGTCAGGTAAAAACTCATCCGGAGATTGAAGTTTTCGAATATCATTTTGCCATCGAAATTCTTACGCAACATCATTTAGGCGAGTGGATTACGCATCATACTCCAAACATTGAATGTTACGGAGCCTATGTACTCGATCAGCATACAAACCAGATTCATACATTCTTGTCAAAAGTCACTTTGTTGGCAACCGGAGGTATTGGAAATGTATATTTAACTACCACCAATCCCGGGATTGCCACCGGTGACGGTATTGCCATGGCACATCGCGCAAGGGCACTGGTGAAAGATATGGAATTTGTACAATTTCATCCTACAGCTCTGTATCATCCCGGGGAAAAACCAAGTTTCCTGATTACCGAGGCTATACGTGGTTATGGTGCCGTCTTGCGTACTTTGAACGGAAAGGAGTTTATGCATAAATATGACGAACGCGGTTCGTTGGCACCACGCGATATTGTGGCACGAGCAATCGATAACGAAATGAAAATAAGGGGTGATAACTTTGTATATCTTGATGTTACACAAAAAGATGCGCAAACCACTAAAAAGGAATTTCCCACAATCTATAAAAAATGTCTTGAATTAGGGATCGATATTACAAAAGATTATATTCCGGTAACGCCAACACAACATTATTTGTGTGGTGGTGTTGAAGTTGATTTGAATGCTCAAACGTCTATCAACCGTTTGTATGCTGTCGGAGAATGTTCCTGTACCGGTTTACACGGTGCAAACCGGTTGGCGTCAAATTCGTTGCTTGAAGCCGTAGTCTATGCCAATGCAGCCGTAAATGACGCATCCAAACAATTAGACAAGCTGAATTTTGCTGACAAAATACCTGATTGGAACGACGAAGGAACTTCTCTTCCTGAAGAAATGGTGCTTATTACTCAGAGTTTCAGAGAAGTGGAACAAATAATGAGTACTTATGTGGGAATTGTTCGTTCAAATTTGCGGTTGAAACGTGCCATACACCGCCTTGAAATTTTATATCGCGAAACAGAAAACTTGTTTGAGAAATCAGTGGTTTCACGCGAGATATGTGAGCTCAGAAATGTGATCAGTATTGCTTACCTTATTATTAAACAGGCGCTTTTACGTAAGGAAAGTCGTGGATTACATTATACGGTGGATTATCCCGAACGAATGAAAAAAGAAACTCGTAGGTAGTTAGTTTTAAATAGTATATTTTTTATATTTACATCGATGAAACGAATTTGTACAGTTCTGTTTATGTTTATTTCCATAGGATTCCTTTTCGCACAAAGTCAGGCGAAGGGAGACTCACATCCGGCATATCCAAATATTATTGTGAAGATAGATGGTACGGAACCCTCGTGGATTAAAAATGACAATGATCAGTCTGTAAATACAAATTCAACCACTTCTGGTACTGAAAATGTTTCATTTACTGCCACATCCAATGGTATTTATGTGACGATTTTAAAAGGAACCAATAAAATAAGACTTTTAGCTCTTACCGGTCAATTGCTGTTAGCAGGTGATTTGACTCAGGGACGTTTTTTTATTCCGACCCGTCAGGGCATGTATTTTCTTAAAGTAAATAATAAGGCGTTTAAAGTTATCTGTAAGTAGACCCGGAAAAGAAAACGATTAACTGTTTGCCAAAAACAGATATATACTCACTATAATATTTTACAAATATAAATAACAGATATGATAAAGCACATTGTTTTTTTTCGTTTAGCTGAAAACGCTGAAGGAAAATCGAGAGAAGAAAACGCAGAACTAATAAAATCCGAACTGGAAAATCTGAAAAATCTCGTTCCGGAAATTAAAATGATTGAAGTAGGTATCAATTGTCCGAATGCTCCAAAAACAGATTACGACATAGCTTTGTATACAGAATTTGATAGTTTCGATGATCTTGATACTTATCAGGAACATCCTGAACACAAAAAAGTGGCTGCCTATATTGGAAAAGTAAAAACATCACGGGCAGCCGTTGATTACGAAGTATAAAACAGAAAAATGCATAAAATAAAAGCCAGGTAAGTAATATTATCAGACTTTATTATTATTTTTTCTTTAAATGCATTACATAAACAGACCATTAAAATACATCCAGATAATATATCGGAAAAATTTTCCCAATAGCATAGAAATTGCAACAACCCACCAACGACCGCGTAAAAATCCGGAGGCTACGGCGATGACGTCACCAATTACGGGAAGAAACGAAAAGAACGGCAACCAATCACCGTATTTTTGGCTTTTAGCTGTAAATTTATCTAATTTCTCTTTCTTAACACCGGCGTATTTTTCAATCCATTCTATTTTCCCCAACCTTCCCAGTAAGTAACAGGTCATACCGCCCAGCCAATTGCCCAAAGTAGCTACGAATACACAAGTCCAGGCATCCAGTCCACTGTAAACCATGGCTGAAAAAACCATTTCGGAACTGAAGGGAACTACTGTTGCTGCCAGAAAGGAAGCAAGAAAAAGACCAAATAAACCAAGTTCTGCAAGACCTCCCATCTAAATATTTATAAATTTAATAAGTACAAATGATATATTCAAAACACAAAAGATAATAAAAACAATGCTGAAAAAATTATTCTGTTTTAATGTAAAAGGATGGGAAATTAAAAATGAAAATAGCAATGCAATAATTGGTAAAAATGAACTGAATTGATTCTCAAAAATAATGCTCAATATTAAAATTGCAATGAGTAATAAAAAAATAAAATTCAGTTTATTACGGGTATGAATTGCATCACGGCTATAGTTGGAAAACATTCCTGCCAGGCAAATAATAAGTATAATTGCCATGGATGCAATATAAATTGAATTGACCAATGTGAAAGTATACAGGTTAAAATCTAAGTTCATTTGAATACTAAATACGCTTGCAAAATCGATTTTAGAATAGATAAGATATTGACCTGAAAATGTCAGAATCCAGGGTGTCACAGTTCCCAGAAGTGATGCAATTAACGTTCGAAGTGAAAAGCTCTGAAGCATTATAAATCCAATCCAGAAAACCGGTATTAAAAAAATCAGTGGATTAATAAATAAACTGCTTACACTGATCAAAAAGCTACCCATAAATGCTTCTTCTGAAGCATTGCGATTGTGAAACATATTGAAAGTAAAGAATAAAGCTATAATGAAAATAGTCAATGCCAGATGCGAACCATTGACCAAATGTGTTTCATTCCAAACTCCCAGTAGCAAAACAAAAATAAAAATGGGCAGAAACGTCCGTGACCGGATAAGCGTGAACCTGTTATTTAGTTGAGCCACTAAAAAGGCATTGAGCAAGGTAAAGGAGATGGCAGTTAATCCCGACAGAATTGTATTGGGAATTAATATAGATTGCAGAAATACCACTACTGAGTTATTCTGCATTGAAACTGTGACAAAATGTCCTCCAAAATAAGTTATTACCCACAAAGCAAAACACGACATTACTAATAGTATTGCCAGAGGGATACCTGGAGTTATGAAATTTTTTATTGAAACTTTGTTATTTTGCACAGTTCTTTTTTTTGAGAAACAGGCATCCGGAAATACAGAGATTTCCGGATGTCTGCACTGTTTTTTTTTACTTTAAACCTCTTTTCTTTAATAAAGCATCCGGATTAGGATTTGCACCACGAAAATCGTGGTAAAGTTTCATTGGATCTTCAGTATCGCCTTTTTCCAGAATATTTTTACGGAAGGCTGTCGCTACTTTCGGATTGTATATGTCGCCTGTTTCTTTAAATGCCTGAAAAGCATCTGCATCCAATACGGCAGCCCAGGTATAACTATAATAACCGGCAGAATATTCTCCCGAAAAAATATGATTAAAATAGGTACTTCTGTATCGAACAATAATTTGTGGAATCATTCCAATTTTATCCATCGAAGCTTTTTCGAATTTATTCACATCAAAAGCAGTCGTGTCTTTCATCATATGGTAATCCATATCCAGAAATGAAGCGGCAAGCAATTCTGTGTTAATAAATCCTTGATTGAAAGTACTTGCTTTCTGTATTTTATCCATCAATTCTTTTGGCATTATTTCACCGGTTTTGTAATGTTTAGCATAGGTTTTCATTACTTCGGGCTCCCAACACCAATTTTCCATGATTTGCGATGGAAGTTCAACAAAATCACGTGCTACGGCAGTTCCCGAAAGACCCGGGTAAGTACTTTGCGTTAATAATCCGTGCAGTGCATGGCCAAATTCATGGAAAAGTGTTTCTACTTCATCCATATTCAATAACGAAGGCTTGCCGGCAGTAGGTTTGGTAAAGTTGCCTACGTTGCAAATAATCGGACGGTGATTGATGCCATCTTTTTTGTATTGATCCACAATATTATTCATCCAGGCTCCGGCACGTTTTCCGGGACGTGGAAAATAATCGGTGTACAAAATGCCAATCAATGAGTCATTTGCATCTGTTACTTTAAACACTTCCACATCAGGGTTGTATACCGGCATACTGTCCAGTTTTTCAAATTTTAATCCGTAGAGTTTTGAAGCCAGATCAAAAACACCCTGACGGACATTTTCCAATTTAAAATATGGTTTTAAGGCTTCTTCTTCCAGATCATATTTTTCTTTACGGAGTTTTTCGGAATAATACCACCAATCCCAGGGTTCTAACTTTTCGCCTTTTCCCTCTTTATCCATCAACTTTTGAAGTTCGGAGGCTTCTTCTTTTGCCTTTGCAACAGCCGGTGTCCAAACAGTGTTCAATAAATCGTAAACCGCTTTAGGCGTTTTCGCCATGGTGTCATCTAAAATAAAGTCGGCTGAAGTGGCAAAACCCAATAACTGTGCTTTCTGGGTGCGTAGTTTCATGATTTTGTTGATTACTGCTTTGTTGTCACTTGCATTATCGTGATTGGCGCGGGTGGTGTAAGCCATTAACAGTTCTTTGCGGAGCTCGCGATTCTCACCATATTGAAGTACGGGTATAAAGCTTGCTTTTTGAGTAGTGAAAACCCATTTTCCTTCTTCTCCGGCAGTTTTAGCTTCTTCAGCAGCAGCCTGGCGGACACTTTCGGGCAAACCGGCTAAATCAGATTCTTTATCAACAATTTTTTTGTATGAATTGGTTTCATCCAATACATTTTTGCCAAACGTCAATTGCGCCAAACCAAGTTCTTTGTTGATAGCACGAAGTCTGACTTTTTGTTCAGGATTCAGGTCAGCACCACTCCGGATAAAATTACGATGGTATTTTTCCAATAAACGAATCTGTTCGTCGGTGAGACCGAGTTTAGCACGGTTATCGAATAATGTTTTTATCCGGGCAAAAAGTTTTTCGTTCAGATAAATATTATCATTATGCTCCGATAGTAAAGGGGATACTTCGTTGGCAATGGAATCCATTCCTTCGTTGGTGTCAGCCGAGTAAAGGTTGTAGAATACGGAAGAAACCTTTCGTAATAAATCGCCGCTGTAATCCAATGCAGCAATGGTATTGTCAAATGTGGGAGCTTCCGAGCTATTTGCAATGGCATCAATTTCAGACTGATGTTGTTTGATACCCTCTTTGAAAGCCGGCATATAATGCTCATTTTTAATCTTGTCGAAGGGTGGAGCACCATATTTGTTAGTGTACTTTTCGAAAAACGGATTGTCGCTTTTTGCGCATCCCATAAGGACTAATCCAACCATAAGTGTTAATAGTGTTTTTTTCATTTGATTGTTAGTTTTATTTATTACAAAAGGTTTAAGCTACAAAGATACAATTTTTTGTATAAAAATGTATTATCATTTCTAGCTCAATTTTTCTTCTGAAATAGAAGATAAGCATGGTTTTAGTACTCCATTAGCATGACCTTTTGTTTATCAGACTGAAGTTGATTTATTAAATCCTGAACGCTTTCAAATTTCTTTTCATCCCGTATTTTTTGAATAAAATAAATATCAAGTATCTGATTGTAAATATCTTCATCGAAATCAATAATATGTACTTCTATACTGATTTTTTCTCCGTTATTCAATGTCGGGCGTTGACCAATATTCATCATTCCCTTATATATCTGCTTATTCCAAATTAATCGAACAGCATATACACCGAGTGCCGGTAGTATTTTAGCCGGATCATCGGGTTGTATATTGGCTGTCGGAAAGCCGATTTTTCGACCTACCTTAAATCCGTCGATAACCTTGCCACGAATAGAATAGGTATAAGTAAGCAAACGATTCGCATGTTCAATGTCCCCGTGTTGTAGTGCCAATCGTATATGTGATGAGCTGATATGTTGATCTGAGGCTGTTGTGTAGTTTTTCGCCTGAATGACTTCTATACCCAGAATTTTTCCATATTGCCGGTATTCGCTGAATCCATCCGTACGGTTATGTCCAAACCGATGATCGTGTCCTACCAACAAAGTCCGAACATTAAGTTTATCATGTAAAATTGTTTTCAAAAAATCGAAAGCAGACAAATTGGCCATTTCAACCGTAAAATCCAAAATTACACAAATATCTATTCCGGTTGATTGAAGTTGAGTAAGTTTCTCTGATAAAGTCGTCAGTAGTTCCGGTTGAAAATCGGAATTCAACACTTTCCTCGGATGCATGGCAAAAGTAACTACTACGCTTTTTAGTTTCTGTTTGCCTGCTAAAACTTTTAATTCATCAATTAAAAACCGGTGACCGGCATGTAATCCATCAAAAAAACCGACAGTGGCTACACAGGGTTCAAGTGCATTTAATTCAGATTGATATATAATTTGCATAGTAATTTACAGCCAGGTTTCATCGTTCAACAAAAAACTTAAATCTTCTCTTTGATCTACCAAATAGGTTTGTATTCCGAGATTTTTTGCCTGTTCAATGTTTTTCAATCCATCATCCAGAAACAAACACCGGTTTGCCATTACATGTTCAGAAGCTAATAAGGATTCAAAAATTTCAGCATCCGGTTTTGCCATTTTCATCTCATAGGATAAATAACATTTATCAAAAAAGTCAGAAATATTTTTTCCAACTTTTGCAAATTCACCGGCAGCACTCACTTCAATATGCAAGGGATTCGTATTACTAAGCAATACAATCCGAAATCTTTTCTTTAATGCAGCTAATAATTCAATTTTTTCGGACGGAATATCGCATAAAAACGAACACCAGGCATCATCGATCTGACTATCGCTAACTGAGTCTGGAGCAAGTTTATGAATCTCAGACCTGAACTCATTAACCCCGATATTTCCTTTTTCAAAGTCAAGAAAAAAACCGGATTGTCCGAAATTGCTTAAATGCTGTTCAATATTTTCAATCCCTAAGTTTTTGAAATTCAAAATACATTGAGGTAGATCAAGATTAATAATTACACCGCCAAAGTCAAAAATTAGTGTGTTTATATTTTTAAAATGTTTCATTCTTAACAAAAAGTTGAAAGATAATTTTTGCAGTATCACAAAATTTACTACTTTTGCATTCGCTTTGCAAAGATACTAAAAATTTTCGCAAATGTGGGGCCTATAGCTCAGTTGGTTAGTAGCACCTGACTCATAATCAGGGGGTCACTGGTTCAAGCCCAGTTGGGCCCACCCTTGAAATTAAAACACTTACAACGGAAATTCTGTGTAAGTGTTTTTTTATTATCGTCATATGGTGGGATGTTACATTATTTTCAAGCTGACTTCTTAATTTACCGTTCATATATTAAAGAGACAAGCTCTTTTTTAGAGAACTTCATTACTATATTTATTTTCAAACTTATTAATTATAAGGAACAAAGATATATTCCTTTTTATTAATTATGTAAATATAAAAAGGCAAACATTTTTTTTGAAGTTTGAGAAGGTGATGATACAGATAATATCTTTAACCTTTCTTTTTGATTCTATATTCTGAAGGTGACATTCCCATTGTTTTAGTGAAAATTCTACTAAAATAAAAAGGATCTTCAAAACCGATTGACATTGAAATCTGATTGATTTTCAGATCCGAAAAATCCAGAAAGTGACATGCATGCTGAATTTTAAGCTGAGTGAGATAATTTAGGGGAGAAAAACCAGTCTTATTTCGAAATAAAGTGGAAAAATGAGATGTGGAAGATCCAACATGATTCGCAATTTCATTTAAAGTGATTCGTTTGTGAATATTCTCACGCATAAAATGAATTGCATCATCCGTTTTATCATTTGGGGTTTGATTAGTAAAAATACTTTCACGATATGATCCTAAAAACTTCAATGAACCCAGGAAATGGAAAAGGGCAGATATACTGTAATCAAGATTATTCTTACTATATCCATTTTTCAGGGTAGCAAATATTTCTTCAAATAATTGTAAGCGGTCTTCAATTCGCGAATTTTTTTGAGGGCTCACCATCGTGGGTTTATCTAAATCTTCTGAAAAAAAACCGGCCTTTTCTCCATCAAAATGAAGCCAGTAAATTGTCCATGGATTAGAGCTGTTGCAACCATAAGAATGCGCTTTCCCTTTGGGAAGAATAAAGAATTGTTCGGAGCTGACTTTTTGCCGTATGCCTTCAATTTCAAACCATCCATTACCTTCAATACAATAAATAAGAATATATTGCATTACTTCCTCTTTACTCCTTTTCCTGAAGTGATAATTTGCTTTTGGATAAAAGCCAATGTCGGTAATATGAAGCAAACTGCCCAATGCATCGTTCTTTAGTTCATCAATTATCGGTTTTGGAAGAACTATTGCTCTTTCACCAAGAAAACCGCTTTTTAATCTGGCCATTTATATATGAACTTTATAAATAAAGTTCAAAAGTAAGTATAATGGTCATGATTACAAAATTATCGTAAAATAATCTATGTAAATAGTAAGATTCTCTATTAAATCCTATAAAAATAAACCTTTACTTTGTCATGTTAATCTAAATATGTCATATATATGAATAAGTTCAACAAGTCTTACATTTTTGGTATTTCAATGGTTTCTGCAATGGGTGGATTACTTTTTGGTTACGACTGGGTAGTAATTGGTGGAGCTAAACCCTTTTACGAAAGGTTCTTTGATATTGCATCATCGGCTAATTTACAGGCCTGGGCAATGAGTTGTGCCTTAATTGGGTGTGTGGTTGGAGCCGTAATTTCGGGCGTTGTCAGTGACCGGTTTGGCAGAAAATGGCCGTTATTGGTTTCAGCTTTTTTATTTACAATTGCTTCACTGGGAACCGGAATGGCAATAAATTACAATATGTTTGTAATCTTCAGAATAACTGGAGGTATTGGAATCGGTTTGGCATCAGCTCTTTCTCCAATGTACATTGCCGAAGTAGCTCCATCGCATTTACGTGGCAGATTCGTTTCGCTCAATCAAATGACAATTGTTATTGGGATATTAGCTGCACAAGTTATCAACTTATTAATAGCACAAAAAGTCCCAGTCGGGGCGACAGACGAATATATTCGAACATCGTGGAATGGTCTGATTGGTTGGCGTTGGATGTTTTACGCCTGTGCAGTACCCGCAAGTGCTTTTTTTGTACTCACCTTTTTTCTACCTGAAAGTCCCCGTTGGCTTATGAAAGCAGGTAAAGGTGAAAAAGCATTTCCTACATTGAAAAAAATTGGAGGAGAAGAATATGCTCACCAGGAAATGACAAATATCCAATCCACATTGAATGATGTTTCCGAAAAAATGGATTTCAAAGCTTTGTTTAATCCTAAATTTAGAAATGTATTAGTTATTGGTATTGTATTGGCTGTTTTTCAGCAATGGTGTGGAATCAATACTGTTTTTAATTATGCTGAAGAAATATTTACAGCCGCAGGCTATGGAGTCAGCGATACCTTATTTAATATCGTAATTACTGGAAGTGTGAATTTGATTTTTACCCTGGTGGCCATGTTTACTGTTGATAAATGGGGGAGGAAAAAACTCATGTTGTTTGGTTCAGTTGGATTGGCACTAACTTACATTCTGCTGGGAAGTGCTTTTTATTTCCAATTAAAAGGTATTGCCGTTCTTTCATTAGTTGTGATTGCCATTGGAATTTATGCTATGTCATTAGCACCAATAGTCTGGGTAATTTTATCCGAAATTTTCCCGAACCGGATTCGTGGTGCCGCAATGGCAATGGCCACTTTTGCGCTGTGGATAGCTTGTTTTATTCTCACTTACACTTTCCCGTTGTTAAATAAAAGTCTTGGAGCGGCAGGAACATTTTGGGTGTATGCCGGTATTTGTGTACTCGGATTTGTATTTGTTTTGAGAAAATTGCCTGAAACAAAAGGTAAGAGTCTGGAAGAAATAGAAAGAATGATTTGATAGAAATAAATTCACAAGTTCGAACACTTTGTGAAAGTCAATAAAAAGAATATGAAAATGGTAGTAAAAGTATGGGAAGAAGATGTAGTCATCCCAACCTATGAGATAGGTAAAGCGGAAAAAAATCCTATATTTCTGGAAAAACGGGTTTATCAGGGAAGTAGTGGCGTGGTTTATCCCTACCCGGTAATCGAAAAAATTGAAGATGAAAAGACAGGTAAGGTTTACCATGCTGTTTTCCTCGAGAATGAGTATATTAAGGTAATGATTTTACCTGAGCTTGGCGGTCGTGTGCAAATGGCTTATGACAAAATTAAACAACGCCATTTTATCTATTATAATCAGGTTATTAAACCGGCTTTAGTGGGTTTGACCGGCCCCTGGATTTCTGGAGGAATAGAATTTAACTGGCCTCAACATCATCGTCCGAGTACTTTTCTTCCTGTTGATTATACAATTGAAACGAATGCAGATGGTAGTATTACTGTTTGGGTAAGCGAGAACGAAAAAATGTTTCACCAAAAAGGAATGGCAGGATTTACCCTGCATCCCGGAAAAGCATATCTTGAAATAAAAGGGAAACTGTATAATCCAACTCCGATACCACAAACATTTCTTTGGTGGGCAAACCCGGCAGTAGCTGTAAATGATTATTATCAAACGGTTTTTCCACCTGATGTACATGCTGTTTTTGATCATGGAAAACGGGATGTTTCCACATTTCCCCTTGCTACAGGAACCTATTATAAAATAGATTATTCCGCAGGTGTAGATATTTCAAACTATAAAAATATTCCGGTTCCGACATCGTATATGGCTATCAATTCTGAGTTTAACTTTTTGGGAGGTTACGAAAATGATACAAGAGCCGGTGTTTTGCATGTGGCAGATCATCATATTTCTCCGGGCAAAAAACAATGGACCTGGGGAAATGGAGATTTTGGGAAAGCCTGGGACCGAAATCTGACCGACGAAGATGGTCCCTACATTGAATTGATGGCTGGTGTTTATACAGATAATCAACCTGATTTTACCTGGTTACAACCTTACGAGGAAAAAACCTTTACCCAGTATTTCTTGCCCTATCGCGAACTGGGTGTTGTGAAAAATGCGTCACAGGATTTGTTGCTAAATTTGGATATTGAAAATAAAAATGCAAAAATCAAAGTATTTGCAACTTCGCTGATTAAAAATGCCCATATTGTTCTTGAAGGATTTATGAATGAAACAATCGATTTAAATCCGGAGTTTGTATTTGAACGTGAAATATTAATTGCTGAAACTTCTTTTAAAGATTTGATTCTGACTGTTTTTAATGAAAGCGGAAGAGAATTATTAAGTATAAAATCAGAAAAAAGAGAACCACGTCCAACCCCCGAAGCTGCAAAGCCTGCGTACTCACCGGAAGAAACACCCTCATGCGAGCAGCTTTACCTTACCGGATTACATCTGGAACAATATCGTCATGCCACTTACAATGCTACTGATTATTATCTGGAAGCATTGAAACGCGATGCTTCGGATGTAAGAAACAATAATGCCATGGGATTGTGGTTGTTGCGTCGAGGTAAATTTGCTGAAGCCGAAAAATATTTCAAAACAGCTATCGACACACAATTGCAACGAAATCCAAATCCTTACGATGGTGAACCGCGTTACAATTTAGGATTAGCACTTCAGTTTCAGGGGAAACACAAAGAAGCTTATGATGCATTCTACAAATCATGCTGGAACGCTGCCATGCAGGATGCCGGTTATTTCGGATGTGCTCAGATTTCCTGTGTCAAAAATAACCTGGATGCTGCACTGTATGAAATTGATAAATCCTTGATTCGTAATTGGCACAACCACAAGGCACGGGTGTTGAAAGCTGCAATACTGCGGAAACTTGGTCGTGAAGAGGAAGCTTTGGCATTGATTGAAGATTCATTGAAAATTGATTTATTTAATTTTGGTTGTCGGTTCGAAAAATACCTGATGACAAATGATAGGGAAGTTTTAGTTGAAATGCAGCAATTGATGCGTTCTGAAATTCATAATTATGAAATAGTTGCACTTGATTACATAGCAGCGGGGATGTATGCAGAAGCCGTTGAATTATTGGAAGAAGGCGCAAAGGTTTGCTCGACGACACCAATGTCTTATTATTACATGGGTTGGGCTTTATATCTCGACAATAAATCATCTGGTAATGTCTTTGCCAAAGCAGCAGCTCATTCTCCTGAATTTTGTTTCCCCAACCGGTTGGAAGCCATTTTAGCTTTTAAATGTGCACAAAAACTAAATCCGACCGATTCAAAAGCACCTTACTATCTTGGAAACCTTTGGTACGACAAACGCCAGTATCCCGAAGCCATTGCTTGCTGGGAGAAATCTGCTGAAATTGATGCTGAATTTCCGACGGTAATGAGAAATCTGTCGTTGGCTTATTTCAATAAACAAAAAAAAGAAGATAAAGCGGTGGAAATGTTGGAAAAAGCTTTTGCACTCGACACCACCGATGCCCGTATTCTGATGGAACTCGATCAACTTTACAAGCGTATTTGCAGATCACACGCTGACCGATTGACTTTTTTAGAAAAATATCCCGAACTGGTTGAGCAACGCGATGATGTTTATCTTGAATATGCCACACTGTGTAACCAAACCGGAAATTACAGCAAGGCGAAGGATATGATTAATAAACGGCGTTTTCATCCATGGGAAGGTGGCGAAGGAAAAGTTCCGACTCAATATCAGATTTGCCGGGTTGAATTAGCAAAGGAATTGATTTCAGTACATAAATATCAGGAAGCAATTGCATTATTTAAAGAATGTTTAGTTTATCCTCCTAATTTGGGTGAAGGAAAATTATACGGAGCTCAGGAAAATGATTTTCATTATTGGCTTGGTTGCGCTTATGAAGGCTTAGGGCAAAAAAATGAAGCAGAAAAATATTGGGAATTAGCTAAAGATGGAATTACAAAGCCTGCTGCTGCCATTTTCTACAACGATCAGAAACCGGATAAGATCTTTTATCAGGGTCTTGCATTATTAAAACTCGGAAGAAAAGAAGAAGCAAAAAAACGGTTTGATGCACTGATTGATTTTGGTGAAAAACATTTGAATGAAACGATTAAACTTGATTATTTTGCGGTATCGTTACCCGATTTACTGATTTGGGATGATGATTTAACCTTCCGAAATAAAATTCATTGCAAGTATATGCTGGGATTGGGCAATTTAGGACTGGGTGAAACGGAAAAAGCAAAAGTTTATCTAAAAGAAGCCGCTAAAATGGATGTAAATCATCAGGGAGTACAGATACATTTGAAAATAAGCAGTTTAAATATCCGTTTTGAGTAATGAAATAGAATTATCCGGAACTAAATTAAAAACAGATTTGTCAACAAGATTTCATTTTTTTGAAATAGCTTTTTTAAAACGTATTCTACATAAATGATATTTAAACGAGTTGGTTTATGACATAAAATACTGAAAAGAATGTAAGTATAGTTGCAAAAGATTTTTATTTTCAATTATTGGAATAGTTATCGTTCCCGGAAATAGTTGCTTGATGAATAAAAAGAGTCATATAAAAAAGTTGTCATTCATAATAGCATTATTGTCCTTTAAGTTAAATATACCTTTGAAATGAGACTAAATTACTATTTATTGGTGCTATTATTCATGAATATGCTAATCAACTACTGTAATTTTGTTGAGTTGAAAAACACAAGATCGCAAACAACAATTTATTGAATTGATTTCAGGAAAGACTAAGTTTTTTGATTTGTCCGATTATAATGGACGGTTTGTGCTTTTACCTTTCAAAAGCTATTCCAATTTTACTCTGTAGATCGAAGAATATACAAATCTCCCTGACGAAAATCAGAAGGAAGTTGCAGGAAGACCTGTTTAACGAATAGAGACTTATAAAAATACTTACAATAAAAAAAATGAAGAAAATTATCTTATATCTGAGTTGCCTGTTTCTAGCTCCGGCAATAATACTTTCTCAAGACTTTAAACTTACTTCACCCGATAGAAGGGTTGAAATAACGATCCACAACGATTCTGTCTTAAGCTATTCCCTTGAATATCATGGTAAAAGTGTGACGCGTTTTTCTACTCTTGGAATGACATTCAATAATGGTAAACGTTGGGGTTCAGGAGATAAAGTGATTAAAAGTGTAATAAGTAAAGAAGATAGTATTGTTAAGTTGGTAAGTGGAGATTTCAAGGAAATAAACAACAAATTTAATGAATTGAAACTTACTTTTAATGCAGGGTATTCTGTCTGTTTCAGGTTGTACAACGAAGGAATGGCTTATCGCTTTCAGGGTGATGGCCAGGCATCCGATTCAATTACTATTATAACAGAAAAAGCTGACTTTCGCCTGTTAGATGATCCAGCTGTGATTTTTCCGGAAACGAATAATTTTACTGCCTGGGAGTTAAGCAATAAGAATTATAGTGCTGTTTCTAAAATTGATAATGGAAAATACGGAATAACACCAGTATTATTTGATAATAAAAAACAAGGGATTAAGGTGGTTATTGCAGAATCGGATCTCAACAATTATCCTGGAATGTATTTGCAGAAACAAGATGCCGTGATGAAAGGTTTTTGGGCTTTGTATCCAAAAGAGATTGTTATGGGAAGTTGGGGGAATTTTGTCACCGTAGTGAAAAATCGAACCGATTACATTAGCCGAACGGCTGGGAATCAAATATTTCCATGGAGAATTATAATTGTTTCGAACGACGATCGTCAGTTATTGACTAACAATATGATTTTTTTGTTGGCCAAACCTCAACAATTTAAAAATACTGACTGGATAAAACCAGGAAAAGCAACCTGGGAATGGTGGCATTGTGCAATCCTTGAAAAGGCACCTTTCGAATCTGGTCCAAAAAATCTTTCGACCCAACTTTATAAATATTACATTGATTTTGCATCACAGAATAATCTTGAATATTTATTGATAGACGCCGGATGGTCCAATTTATTCAAACCTAACGAATTAAACCCCAAAGTCGATGTAAAGGAAATTATTCGATACGGGAAAGAAAAAAAAGTAGGTGTCATTCTTTGGACTGTAGCTTCAACATTAATGAAATATCCTCATAAATATCTTGATTCGATAAGCAGTTGGGGGGCTGCCGGGGTCAAAATCGATTTTTTCGACAGAGATGATGCGCAAATCATACCGCAATATGAAGAGCTGGCTAAGGCATGTGCAAAGCGTAAATTACTGGTTGACTTTCATGGTTGCAGCAAACCCACCGGATTGAACAGGGCATATCCGAATATTCTTTCGTTCGAAGCAGTACGAGGGCTGGAATGTTCAAAATGGGACACATCTACAAATCCTGATTACCGGCTCCAGTTTATTTTCAGCAGAATGTTAGCCGGACCTATCGATTACACACCAGGCTCAATGCGGAATTCAAACCTGAAAAACTTCAAGCCGATTGATCCGGGATTACCCATGAGTCTGGGCACACGTTGTCAGGAACTTGCCGAATATATTGTAATTAACAGTTCATTGGAAATGCTTGCCGATTCACCCGACGAATATCGCAAATACCCGGATATACTCAAATACTTATCGGAAGTGCCAGCAACCTGGGATGATACCAGGGTATTAAATGCAAAGGTGGGTGAATATGCAGTAGTTGCCAAAAGAAAAGGAAAAACCTGGTATGTGGGCGGAATGAATGCCTGGGGAAAAAGGACATTGAAATCCAATTTGTCCTTTCTGCCTAAAGGCAAAACTTACAGTGCCGAAATATTTCAGGACACTAAAAAAAGCAATGATGATGCGAACAGTTATTCCTACAAAACAGTTAAAGTAGTAAAAGATCAACTCTACAGCTTTAATATGGCATCCGGTGGTGGCTTTGTTATGATAATCCATGTTGATAACAACTAACTCTTCTGTTATCTTTTTAGTTTTAAGTTATAAGAATGTCGCAAAACATATAAGGTTTTGTGACATTCTTTTTTTTAAAGATTAATTATCGTGCTTTTCAAACTCTTTAGGTGTCATTCCAAATTGTTTTTGGAATAACTTAATAAAATAGGAAGATGAATTAATACCAACGAGATAACAGACCTCGCCAATCCGGTATTTACCTTCCTGTATCATTAAGGCGGCCTTTTTCAAGCGAATCAACCGAATAAAATCTGTCGGTGTGAGATCGGAAAGTGCTTTTATTTTTCGATGAAGGCTGGAACGGCTCATATAAACGGTTTCGGCTAATTTTTCAACGTTAAAATTGCTTTCGGTCAGGTTTTCGTTTATAATCTGAATGATTTTCTCCATAAACTCTCCGTCGGCTTTGCTCATTCCAATTTGCTGTATAGGCAAAAATGGTTTCTGCATAAATGCTTCACGCTCACGCATCCGGTTATTCAGCAAAGTTGTTAACTGGGTTAATAAATAACTGAAAGAGAATGGTTTCTCTATATAAGCGTCGGCACCAATAGTTAAACCCTGAATTTTGCTATCCAAATCGTTTTTTGCCGTTAATAAGACTACCGGAATATGGCTGTATTCAATATTGTTCTTCACATTACTGCAAAATTCGAAGCCATCCATTTCGGGCATCATTACATCGCTGATAATTATATCCACATTTTTCTTGTCCAGAATTTTTAAGGCATCCACGCCATTCAGTGCACGTTCAACATGGAATTTTCCATTTAATTTATCGGCGATAAAAGTCAACATTTCAATATTGTCTTCTACAATTAAAAGCGTTGCTATATTCGCTTTATCTGATACAGTCTCCTGTTCTTCTAACATATAACTTTCAATTTCTACTTTTGATTCATTCTCCCACATATGTTTCTCCTGAAATAAGGGCAGGCGTAAAACAAATGAATTTAATTGGGATGTAGTATCAAGGAAAAGAAATCCGGAATGCAGTTCGGCCAAAGATCGAGCTAAGGATAAGCCAATTCCGGTACTGGCTGTAATATTCCGGTTATGATTCAATTGATAAAAAGGATCAAAAATCTTTTCACTTTCATGCTTTGGAATTAAATTTCCATCATTACTAATTTGTATAGTAAAAAGTGGGCCATCAACCGACAGTTCAATAAAAATTTGTTTATCCGAGTATTTAATTGCATTGACAAACAAATTGTTGAGTATTTTATCCAAGCCATCTTTATCAACCAATGCTTCGACACTTGTGTCGGGGAGTGCTAATGTGATGGTTTTATTTTGTTGTTTGGCAATTAATTCAAACCGTGTTACTGTTTCTTGTACTGTTTTCTTGATATTTGTAATACTAAAACTCAAAAGGAATTTATTATTATCAATTTTCCTGAAATCGAGCAATTGGTTAATCAAGGATAACAAATGTTTGGTGTTATCTTCCATGATGTGGAGATTTTTATTCACTTCTGCATCTTCAATATGCATTTCTTTCAAGGATTCGAGTGGCCCGTTAATAAGTGTCAGTGGCGTTCTTATTTCGTGGGCAATATTTGTGAAGAACGAAACTTTTGCACTGTACAGTTCCTTTTCTTTCTCATTTTCAAAGAGTTGTTGTTTTTCTAAATGCCGTTTTTCATGCCGCAATTTCATCCACCTTAATGTGAAATATGCTGAACTTATCAGGATGATAAAATATATGAAATAGGCCAGATTAGAAAACCACCACGGCGGCAAAATATCAATCACAAGGGTCGCCCCTTTTTCATTCCAAAGTCCATCATTATTACTGCCTCTCACTCTGAATATATATTTCCCCGGTGGGAGTTTCGCGTAGGAAACACTGTGATTATTTGATGTGTAATTCCAATCTTTATCCACATTTTCCATTTTATAAGCATATTTGTTAGATAATGGTGCCGTAAAACTAAGTGCCTCAAATTCAAATCCAATATTGGATTGATCATGTTTTAACGTAATTTGGGATGAGTGGATAATACTTTTACTTAAGGGTGATTTGTTTGCTCCAATTATTGGTTCTTTGTCAAAAATGGTCATTTTTGTAATATATACCGGAGGCAGATAGACATTTTCTTTTATTTGATATGGGTCAAAGGCAATTAATCCATCAAATCCACCAAAATAGAATTTCCCCGATTTTGTAGAAACAGCCGATTTGTAATTGAATTGATTGCCCAACAAGCCATCGTTTTGGGTGAAGATTCGGATATCCTTTGTATCGGGATTAAACCTGACCAATCCTTTACTGGTTCCAAACCAAAGATTCCTGTATTTGTCTTCCAGAATTTTATAAGCAACATCGTCGGGTAGTCCATCCTGAATTGAAAAAGATGTAAAATTATTTTTATCTTTATTATATCTGCAAATTCCGCCTCTATCTGTCGAAAACCAAATTTCCCCCCTGGCAGTCTCGGTAATACTACTCACTGAATTAGAACTCAGGCTTGATTTGTCTTCAAAATCATTTAAGTAATGAGTCGTAGCAAGTGTGGTTGGATTAAACTTAAAAATGCCATTACCCATGGTTGCCGCCCAGATATTGCCTTCAGAATCCTCCATTAAATCATAGATATAACTATACCCAAACTCACGCATGGGTTTGAATTTCATATTTTTACCTTCCGACATAAATACACCCCAACCATTTCCAATCCACATTCGTCCTAATCTGTCTTCACAAACAGCATCGATGCTTGCTTCATTTAAACCGAGATCGATTCCTGAATAGTGGGTGTTAGAAAAGCCAGGCAAATGAATTATATCCAGACCATTTTTAAAAAATCCGATCCAGGCTTCCTTTTCTTTCAAATAAATAGATAGAATTTTTTTATTGAATACCGGTTTACCAATATCTTTTCCTATTTGAATAATATTCTTTGTATTCGGGTTTAGAATATTTAATCCCCCATCCTCGGTTCCAATCCAGATGTTTCCCGATGCATCTTCTTTCAATTCACTAACTCGTTTGCTACTTATATTTCCCTTTTCTAAACCTGGAATATATTTGTCGAAACTCATCCCCTGATTTGGTAAATAATTAACGCCTCCAAAATAAGTCCCAATCCATATTCCACCTTCTTTGTCCTGAAAGACTTTCAATACTACATTGTCTGACAAAGAATGAGGGTTTGTCAGATCTTCGTGAACTCGTATTACCGAATGTTTAAGTTCATCAATAATAAACAATCCGGATTGGGTACCAACCCATAATTGCTTATCATTCAGGCAGACGACATCACGTATTATTTTATAATGAACTTCAGGTGCATTTACATCAGTTAAGCTATTCTTCCGTTTATCCAACTTCATTAGTTTTCCTTCGTGAATACCAATGACCAATTCGTCACCATAATCACACATCGTATAAATATTTTTATTATTTCGGGTGTTTCCATTTGCATTTCCCAGATATTGTGTAAAACTGTTCGTGGATTTGTCATATAAATACACTCCTGCACCATTTGTTCCGACCCATAATTTACCATTACGGGCTATACACATGCATTCAGGGTTTCCCTGATTTGGGATTTGATTATTACCAATGGAGAAATGATAAAGCTTTTTGTCAGAAGCACGAAGCTCGAATAATCCCTGGTTGGGAATAACAATCCAGATATTGTTATCGGGGTCCGATTTTATATCCGAGACCCAGTCATTGATTTGTATTCCCTTTGATGTCTTCAGAGCAAAGAAACTGAAAGTTTCAGTGAAAGGATTAAACAGAAAGATACCTTTATCGGTTCCAACCCAAAGTCTCTTGTCCGAATCCTCGAATAAAGAGGAAATGTTGTTGTTGCTTTTTTTTGCCACAGGATCGTTACAATCAAAAACCTTAATTGATTTACCATCATAGCGATTCAACTTGTTTTGTGAGCCAAACCACATAAATCCCCAGCTATCTTGAAAAATGGTTTTTACATAGTTTTGTGAAAGTCCGGATTCGCTGTTTATTTTTGAAAAGTAGTAATTAGATGTGCTGGCTTGTAGCGTTGGATTATAAAATATTGAGAAAATTAAAATTAACAGGAGGTTTGATTTTTTCATGACCGAATGCATAAGTTTCAAATAAAGAAAGACTTGACAAAAGTAGAAAAACGAAATGAAATAGTTGTGTCAATAAATAATAAATTTGTAGCATTAGGCTTCTCGGGTCAATAAATAAGACAATGTTTTTATTTTTTGGAGGTTCTGAGCTTTTTATACCTGACTAATTAAAATACATTTGTAGATGCAATTGATTGTTCTTTTGCAAATAGTGACATTCGGTTTGTGTTGAATAAAAAGGATATTAAAGCAAAAAATGAATCTGATGAAGAATCCGGTTTAGTGAAAATATTAATAAGCATTTCTGCGTTTCAAAGCTCCCGGATATTGAATGCATATTTCCATTTTCCGGAAATATCTAAAGTAGAAACAAAGGACTTTTTAATTTATTGTGAACCCTGATAATTTTGCATATTCTGTATTTCTTCGAAAATACATATTGCGATCTCCTTCCGGAAAAACGATTAAAACCAAAGCGAGAAATTCGTTTTGTACAAAATAAATATGTATAGTCACTAGTGTCCGGTTGTTGAGCCGGGATATGTTCTGAAATACTTTATTATTAGCCATTTCAGAGGTTTTAAAAATTTTTCGATTTGAATTTTTTCTTGAAATTTGCCCGAAATTAAAATTTTGGGA
>Ga0265297_10004044_pt1 | contig 24850 bp, 11 predicted proteins | sample Munlanlwell13791_FD_192502 | JGI IMG/M metagenome (GOLD analysis project Ga0265297, IMG submission 192502) | Leachate microbial communities from a municipal landfill in Southern Ontario, Canada - Leachate well 137-91 | ecosystem: Engineered > Solid waste > Landfill > Unclassified | place... | reverse complement strand
CGGTTGATGTAATCAGATGGTCGCCTGGTTCGATGTTCTCGCCCTCATCGACGACCCACACGTCACCATTACCGACGGACATGATCAGATGCGGATTGTCGTCATCCATCGGTTTGGTAGGCTCCTGCAGGCTCAAGTACGAACCCAAAACTCTGGAATCGTTCTCAACAGTAGTCATGGCGATTCCGTACAGCATCTCCGATTCCGGGTTCCCGTGGAAATGCCGATTATCGCCGGTCATCACGACTATGGATCCGCGTTCAATCGTGGTGTCCGTCCAAGCGTAGTGCGAACCGGTAAAGGCGTTATAGGACACGGTGAGGCCGCTCACCGAAATGTCACCCTCGACCACATCGGCCTGTTTGATGTTGACCACCACGCCGTCCGAGGTAGTGCGGTTGAATGAAGCGACCGCTGCGCTGGACTGGGTGACCTCGAGTCTGGTCACCGGCGTCGTCTCGCCGATACCGACGTAGTTGTTCGTGCCATCATCGTGTCCGATGCGCATGGCCTCCGAAAGCGTGGCATTCTGCATCGTGCTGAAGATTATCGATGCATCCTCGGAGGAGGCCGTCACGGTCTCCCACTTCACGTCGATGCTCGCCGCCGAACTTCCCACGCCTCCGGCATCCTCGAGGAACCAGGTCATTCCCGTACCGAAGCCGGCAGCGGGCGTCCCGGAACTCTCATGGTCGATGATCAGGAAGTCTAGCAACGTCGAAGTGTTCGCGCTTTCGTAACGAAGTTCGATCGGCTTCGTAGGCGCAGGCTGGTTGAATCCGAAGTAGCCGTTGTCCTCGATGTGCAGCACTTCATTAAGAGTACCATCGAGGTTCGTAGACAGGCTAAAATCAGAGTTCTCCGATCCGTTGGTCGCGTACTCCCACTTGAATCCGAGTTCGCCGGCCTGGGTCAAGATGCCGGATCCGTTTTCGATATTGAAATCGATGAAGTTACCCAATCCGGTCGTCGCCGTACCGGTCGAATAGACGTCCAGCGTCAGCATGCTGACGTCCGTGGCTGTCGCGGCGTTTTCGGTCAGTAATTTCGTCGTGCCGTCCGGCAGGATATTCATGGCGACGATATCCTGCGCGGCGCGATCGACATAGAAGCGGAAACCGTTCGTGGCATTATAGGCTATCGTCCCGTCATTGGTCTGTCCGCCGGTTCCGGAGATTCCGAACAATATCGCCCTATCGCTCGCCGTCGCACCCATGATCTGGAAGTAAGTGGCCCCGTCGCCATCCTCGAGAATCATCTTCGTGCTGGGATGGACGCTTGTGTTCGCCGGTGTGGCGTCCGACCAGATGTGGACGTAATCGTTGGTCGACTCTATAAGATCCATCTGCATGTCCGCGCCTGCGGACAGCGTGATCTTGTCCAGCGCGTTGTCGAACAGGAAATATGTATCGGTGTCGCCGGTGTGGTAGATGTAGTCACTGATCGAGAGCGTACTATCGAACCGCGATGCGCCATCCACCTCGAAGGTTCCCTCGATGTAGGCGTCCTCGCCGTTCAGGGTCACGGAAGGCGCCGCATTGCCGACAGACAGGTTACCGGTCAGGACGTAAGCATTATAGGCCGCGCCGGCGGGCGTAAAGGTGATGTGGCCGCCGCCGATCCCCGTCGACGAAGACGACAAGGCAAGATTCTCATTGAGGTCGCTGGCGATGGAATCGATATTGGTCATCGCGCCATCCGCAGTGATGTCCCAGTCGCTGGTGTCTATTTCTCCGGTGTCGCCGTTGTCGCCAAGATAGAACTGGCCGTAGACATCCAGTAGTCCGTTCGCCGTCAGGGTGCTGTTCGCGGTCACGGCACCGTCGAATCGGGTGGCGCCATCGACTTCAAGCGTGCCCTCGATGTAGGCGTCCTCGCCGTTCAGGGCCACGGTAGGAGTCCCGTTACCGACTTTCAAGTTGCCGGTAAGGACGTTAAGAAGTCCGGTCGCGGCAGCTGGCGTGAAGGTGAAGTCCCCCGCGGTGACCGTGGTGAAGGCGAGGTTGGAGCTGGCGTCGCCAGCGATGGAGGCGATGTTGGTCATCGCGCCGGTGACGCCGATATCCCAATCGGAGGTATCGATGGCGCCGTCGTCACCACCGTCGCCGAGAGTAAATTTTCCGTTGTGAGTCAACGTACCGTCGAGCTGCGTCGTGCCGTCCACCTCAAGCATCCCTTCGATATAAGCGTCCTCGCCATCCATCGATACGCCCGGTGTGCCGTTGCCGACCTTCAGATTGCCGGTCAGGACGTTCACTAGACCAGCCCCTGCGCCAGTCGTCAGGGTGATATTACCGGTGGTGACCGTGGAGAGCGCTAGGTTGGCGCTGGTGTTCGAGATGGAGTCGATCAAGGTCATCGCACCCGTAGTGCTGATGTTCCAGTCAGAGGTGTCGATGGAGCCCGTGTCACCGCCGTCGCCGAGAGCGAAGGCACCGTACGCGTACATCGTGCCGTAGACATATAAATCACTCCCGGTCTCTAGCGTGCCCTCGATATATGCATCCTCGCCATCAATTGTTTTACTGGGTGCCCCGTCGCCGACCTTCAGGTTGCCAGTGAGGACATTGAGGAGTCCGGCGGCGGCCGCGGTGGTGAAGGTGAAGTCGCCGGCGGTGACCGTGGTGAAGGCGAGGTTGGAGCTGGCGTCGCCGGCGATGGAGGCGATGTTGGACATCACACCCGTGGTGGTGATGTCCCAGTCGCTGGTGTCGATGGCGCCGGTGTCGCCGTTGTCGCCGAGGGTGAAGAGACCGTTGCCGTCCAGGGTGCTGTTCGCGGTGACGGTGCCGTCGAACTGGGAGGCGCCGTCCACCTCGAACGTGCCTTCGATATACGCGTCTTCGCCGTTCAAGGCGACTCCAGGAGTGCCGTTGCCCACCTTGAAGCTGCCAGTGAGAACGTTCACCAGGCCGGCCGCTGCACCGGTCGTCAAAGTGATGTTGCCGGAAGTGACGGTCGAGAGCGCCAGGTTGGCGCTGGTGTTCGAGATGGAGTCAATCAAGGTCATCCCGCCCGTGGTGCTGATGTCCCAGTCGCTGGTATTGATAGAGCCGGTGTCACCGTTATCGCCGAGGGTGAACGCGCCGTTCAGGATCGTGGTACCGGCGACGGTCAAAGCGCCGGCCAAGGGCAGGTCGCGCCAGCGGGCGGCGGTGGTGCCGAGGTCCCAAGCTCCGTCCGTATCAGGCAGGAGATCGGTGTTGACCGCGACCGAGGAGAGATTCGACAGCGAGGTGTTGGCGCCGGCAACGCCTCCGCCGATCTCGGCGAATGCCGCGCCGTCGTAGACATAAAGCGCGTTGTTGGTCGAGTCGTAGACGATGTCGCCCTCGGCGGTACCGGTGACCGCGCTCGGCGCGCCGGCGTAGGTCGGCAAGTTCAAACCGACGTTCGCGGCGTGAGCGGCGGTGTCGAGACGGTTGTTGGAGGTGATGGCACCGTCGAATCGGGTAGCCCCATCGACTTCGAACGTGCCTTCGACGTACGCGTCTTCGCCGCCCAAGGCGACCCCAGGCGTGCCGTTGCCGACCTTCAGGTTGCCAGTGAGGACATTGAGGAGTCCGGCGGCGGCTGCGGTCGTGAAGGTGAAGTCGCCAGCGGTGACCGTGGTGAAGGCCAGGTTGGTGCTCGCGTCGCCGGCGATTGAGGCGATGTTCGACATCGCACCCGTAGTGCTGATGTCCCAGTCGATGGTGTCGATCGCGCCATCTTCACCGCCGTCCCCCAGGGTGAAGGTGGCGTTCGCATCGAGAATTCCGTTGGCGGTCAAAGTGCTGTCGAACCGCGACGTGCCGTCCACCTCGAAGGTCCCTTCGACGTACGCGTCCTCGCCATTGAGGGCCACGGTAGGAGTGCCGTCGCCCACCTTGAAACTGCCGGTCAGGACGTTCACCAGGCCGGCCGCTGCACCGGTCGTCAAAGTGATGTTGCCGGAAGTGATCGTGGAGAGCGCGAGGTTGGCGCTGGTGTTCGAGATGGAGTCGATCAAGGTCATCCCGCCGGTGGTGCTGATGTCCCAGTCGCTGGTATTGATGGAGCCGGTGTCGCCGCCGTCGCCGAGGGTGAAGGCGCCGTTGGCGACCACAGCGCCTGCCGAACTGACGGTGAACAGCTCGCCGTCGCCGACCGTGAGCAGTTGAGCGGGCGTCTCGTCACCGATCCCGAAGTTGGCCGTCATCACGATGACTTCGTCCGTCGTCTGATCGTCGAACAGGATGCGGCCGGCCGCGGCGCCAAGACCGAGCCAGTCGTCGTCGGCGGTCGCGTCGGCGAACGCGGGCGAAGTGGTCATCGAACCGACCTGGGTGATGCCGCCGTCCCCTGCACCGATCTCAGTGAATGCGGCTCCATCGTAGACATAGAGCGCATTGTTGGTCGTGTCGTAGACGATGTCGCCCTCGGCGGTGCCCGTGACCGAGCCCGGCGCGCCGACGTTCGTCGGCAAGTTCAATCCGACATTGGCGGCGTGGGCGGCGGTGTCGAGACGCCCATTAGAGGTCAAGGTGCTGTTCGCGGTCACGGCGCCGTCGAACTGGGTAGCGCCGTCGACTTCGAACGTGCCTTCGACATACGCGTCCTCGCCGCCTAGGGCCACGCTCGGGGTGCCGTTGCCGACCTTCAGGTTGCCAGTGAGGACGTTGAGGAGGCCGGCGGCGGCCGCGGTGGTGAAGGTGAAGTCGCCGGCGGTCACGGTCGTGAAGGCGAGGTTGGAGCTGGCATCGCCGGCGATGGAGGCGATGTTGGACATCACGCCGGTGGTGGTGATGTCCCAGTCAGAGGTGTCGATGGCGCCGGTGTCGCCGCCGTCGCCGAGGGTGAAGAGGCCGTTGCCGTCGAGAGTTCCGTTGGCGGTCAGGGTGCTGTTCGCGGTGACGGTGCCGTCGAACTGGGTCGTTCCATCGACTTCGAAAGTACCTTCGATGTACGCGTCCTCGCCATTGAGAGCCACGCCCGGGGTGCCGTTGCCCACCTTGAAGCTGCCGGTGAGGACGTTCACCAGGCCGGCCGCTGCACCGGTCGTCAAAGTGATGTTGCCGGAAGTGATCGTGGAGAGCGCGAGGTTGGCGCTGGTGTTCGAGATGGAGTCGATCAGGGTCATCCCGCCCGTGGTGCTGATGTCCCAGTCGCTGGTGTTGATGGAGCCGGTGTCGCCGCCGTCGCCGAGGGTGAACGCGCCGTTCAGGATCGTCGATCCTGTGACGGTCAAACCATTACCGACTAGCAAATCATTCGATATCGCCGCATCGCCATCCTCGTCGATCGTGAATCTAGAACTGCCGCCGAGAGCCACTCCGAATAGCACCTCGTTCGCATCGGCCGTGGTCGGATTGATGGTCACCGAGCCCTGCGTCACACCGGTGCCCTGGGGGTTGCCGGTGATGACCAGATTGCCGTTCGCATCCGTGATTGGGACATAAGCCGAAGTCGCGCCATCAGCATCAGTTTCGAGGTCATCGAGCCTGTCGGCATTCATGGCATAGCCGGCCGAGACGATGCGCTTCCTCGGAGTCATCTCGCTGTCCGCGCCGATCGTCACGCCGAGATACAACGCGGTGTTGTTGAACAGCGTATCCGGGACCGCCACTGCAGTACCTGATGCGCAGGTGATCCCCGACGTATCGCCGATCAACACTGAACCGATAGCGTTGGTGAACGTCACCTGCACTGCGGTCGGAGTACCGGTCGCCGTGCCGTCGGCCGAACAGATGGTGTAGAGCTGAGACCCGCCGCTCGCTGCGGTGTAGACCGTCAGCTTGACGTTGACCGCACCGTCGGGGACCGAAATGCCGTTCTCGTCGGTCAGCCGCATCTGATAGTTGAGAATCCTGTTCGAAGACGGACCGGAGGCGAACGCTACAGGCCAACCCGAACCGACCACGATAATCATCATCGCGGCCACATACAGCAAACTTAGCCTTATATGCTTAAGGCTGACAGTTTTGGTCGGATTATATGATGCCTTTCGCATCTCCTTTTGTTTTTGGTCCCGCCGTCGGCGTTAACCGCCTCCGGCTCAATCGAGGACCGGGATGCCGCCGCTTTTCCAGCGACACGTCCGCTCACCGATTGATATCCTTTCATTTTATATGGTGCGCGCCATTTTAAGTGTCCACAGGCTTATCAGCTTCATCGTCCGGTGCTTCCAACATCTCCGTCTCCGGATGCGCATGCTCCACATCCTCGATCAACCCAACCTCCGGATGCGCATGCTCCACATCCTCGATCAGCCCGACTTCGCCTCTATTTGCTTTCTTTTTGTCCATATACGTCGGCCTTTTACTCAAGTGTCTTTCCCCGCTTCTCCGCCAATGTCGTTCGTGAACGACGCGGCCCCGCTCTGGGAAGATGGTTCCCCCGCCGTTCCGCCGGCATCCGGCGCTTCCGCTTCTTTCTTCAATCGCTCCAGCTCTTGATCTGCCCAAGACGGCTCCTCGACTTTTGTCGCTTCCTCTGTCTGAACGCTCTCAGCCGGAGCGCCGCTCGCTTCATCCGGCTGGACGGCAGGTTCTTCCGCCGCCTCCTCGCCTCGCACCTCATCGACCGGCGCGCTTTCTGCCGTCTTCGCGATCTCACCGACAGGTTTCTCCTCCGGCAGTCTCGCTCCAAGCGAACCGATGCCAAGGTCTGAACCTATCGACTGCTCCTCCCACGGTGCCATCTGCTCCGCGCTGGCCTTCGTTTCACTGGCTTCTGTCCCCTGTTCATTGCCCTCTGTGCCCTCTTCCGGCTCGACGGCGCCGGCTTTCTCCAGCATCTCCAACTCCCAAGGCACGCGCTTGCCCTCTTCCTTCGGCTTTTCTTCCGGTACGGCCTCTTCCTGGGCCTCGCGCTCGTATTTGGGTGCTTCTTCTCCCGGCCCGACGATCAACTTCTCCTTCGAGGCCTCGACGAGCGGCGGTTTGCTGACACTGGCCACTTCCCTGCTCAACGGCGAGAACAACGACCTGAACCTGGCCTTGAGCGAGCCCGCGAAGTTCTTCGGTTTCTCCGGTACGAGTCCGACATTTTCCGCGATGAGCTGGTCCTCTTCCTTCTTGATCTGGATGAGATCCAGCGGACCCTCCTGGCGCTTGCGGTATCCGGGCTTCTCGAACGTCACGTAATAGACGTTATTGCCCACAAGGAACGCATACCTGCCGCGCATGTCGGTGATCTTGGTCTCGAGGAGCTTGTTGTACTTCGCCTCGAAGATGCGCACGACGGCGTTCCGGAGCGGCCTCCTGGTCTCGTCATCATAGACGATTCCCCAGCTCTTCGGCCTCCTGCCGGCCGCGAACCTCCTGAACACGAAGTACAAGGCGATGTTCGCTCCGAAGAGTGCTCCGATGATCGGCGTCGGCGAGATGATGAATGCGCCGCCCATGGCGATCAACGTCAGTAAGCTGATGCTCTTCTGCGCCCGCTGACCGATGCCTTCCCACAGGATGCGTCTCGGCGTCTTCTCCGCCGCGACCGGGTCGATCGGAATGTTGGCCGTGACCGCGGTGTTCTGCGTGACGTGGATCGTCTCGCCGTGATACAGGTCGACGAAGCGCGCGTCTTCCTTATCTCCCTCCAGATAGACCGTCGGGAAAATGAAGCCGGACTTGGCTACCGTCATCCTGTACGAGCCGGGCTCGACCACGAAGAAGTACCTGCCATCCTTGTCGGTGACCATCGACCGTAGGATCTTGCCCGTCTTGTCGTTGACGAGACGCACGATGGCCAGGTCGACCGGCCTCTTGGTGATGGCGTCATAGACCACGCCCCACTTCTTCCTGCGTCTTCCGAGGAACAGGATGCTCGGGTGCGTCAGCAAGCTGTAGAGATAGATCAGATACGGGATCGCCGTGGCCGTCGTCGCTCCAGCGACCGCCACGTTCGCTGCCGCCACTGCAATCACCGCCGGCGCGGCTCCCTGGGACTGCTGCTCCACGTCCTCGTTCTGGATGAACTCCGTGATATCTTCGACGGCTGACTCCGCTCCATATATCACCTCATCTACCACGACGCCGGCAGCGTCTCCGATGGCATCGCTTAAATCATCGGTATCGACCAGGATGTCGATGATATCGGCGAAGGTATCTTCGGGACTGCTGATAAGCAAGAGGTCGCGGCTGACCAGGTTGTTCCCGATCGGGAAAGCCATCGTCTCTTTCGTCCTGAATCCGTCCATCTCGGCGTTCAACCGGTACGTCCGCGGCGGGACGATGAATCCGTAGATGCCGTCCTCGCGGCTCATCTGTGGATTCGACATGCCGTAGGGCGTGCCGTCCCACAGTCCGAAGTTGCCGCCTCCGAGGTCGACGTACAGCGTGACACGCGCTCCTGGAAGACCTTCTCCCGATTCGTCGATCACGCGGCCGAACGGGACGATGCGAATCGTTCCGTGGATGTAGTCGTTCGTGCCGTCTTCGTATTCGACGATGATGGTGACCGGGTAGTCGCCGACCGTGGCCGGCGTGCCGACCGCGGCTTCGAATCCCTCCGCCGGCTGCATCGCGTAAGACGAGTCGGTGAAGTTCACGAATGCGCGCTTGATTGGCTTGACGATCGACTCCTCCGGCAAGTTGATGACGACATTCGTCGCCGGGAACACCTCGACGGTGTCATCCTGTACGACCAACGGCATCCTTGCCTTGGTGACCAGGAAGAGCAGGTCGAGCATCGAGAGGCGCTCTTCTTCCGATACCGTCGGCTCCTCTTCAATGATCGGGGGCGTCGGCGGTTTGACGACACAGTCGTCGGGACAGTTGAGCGGATTCTCGTTGCCGACGCAGATGGTCGGATCGGCTGCCGCGTTCTTCGTCCAGATCGAACCCACCGGAACTAGCAAATCCTGCCAGACGTAGTCGTCGAACTTCGGAGTGCCGTCGTACGAGACCTCTAGACGTACCTCATGGTTGCGCGTGCCGTTGTGGCTGACGAGCGACACGACGACGTTCCGGCAGTCCCTGGTGTCGAGCCGCATCACCACGTCGTTGTAGTCGAACGCGCCCGAGTTGTCCTCGTAAGCGAGTTCGCGCACGCCCGGTTCGATGATCGTCTCGCGGACGTTGCCGGAACCGATGTGATGTTCCGAGGCGTCCGGATTGACGATGTACAGGTCGTACGTCATCAACGAGCAGTCCACGTCGCAGTCCCGGCTTTCGCAGATGCCGTTGCCGCAGATCGTGGTCGGCGGAACGAACGTGTCCGGAGTGCACCTGCCGGCCGAGCACCTGTAGCCCAGTCCGCAATCGTGCACCTCGGATGCGTAAGCGGCCGCGTCGCAGTAATACTCCTGCAGGACGGTCCGCTCGGTGCAGACATCGATGAAGGAGATGAGCGGCGTAGTCACCGTTCCGCGTACGAGGTAGCTCCTTCCGCCGTCCGTATCGGTACACAGAGGCGGAGGCAGCGGCGGCGCGCCCGCGCTGGGCGTCGCCTGGGCGAAGGCTCCGCTCGAGTAGTTCGACGAGCCGTCGTAAGCGAATGCGGCGTAGTAATACGTCGTGCCGTTGGTGAGCCCGAGGTCATTGACCGTATTACCCGCCCCATCGAAGACGACGATGCCGTCAGCCGGGCCGGTCGGAAATCCGCCGGTCTTCCTGACGATGACCGTGCCAGTCCAGTCCGCGTCGGCCGGGTTGGTCCAATTGAGCTGGACCTGCGCGTCTCCGGCTATGGCCGCGAAATTCGTCACGTCGGCCGGAGGCGTGACATCGACCGGTGCGGTCGGCGTAGCACTGGCAGTGACTCCGCTCGAGTAGTTCGGGATGGCGTCGAAAGCGAAGGCGGCGTAGCAGTAGGTCACTCCGTTCGTCAATCCGACATCGAGCTGCGACGTACCCGTGCCTTCATAGACGATCGTACCGTCCATGGGACCGATCGGACACGCGCCGCCTGCGGGACCGCGCACGATCCTGACTCCAGCGAAATCGGCGTCAGTCGGGTTGGTCCAAGTCAGCATGACTTGCATGTTGCCCGGCGTGGCCGTGAAACCGGTTACGTTGCCCGGCGGGATGATGTCAGCCGGACCGGTGGGCGTGGCGCTCGCCAACGAGCCCGACGAGTAGTTCGGTACTTCGTCGTAGGCGTAGATGGCGTAGTAGTACGTCACTCCATTAGTCCGTCCGAGGTCGACTTGCGATGTACCCGTGCCGGTATAGACGGTCGTGCCGTCCGTGGGTCCGGTCGGGAATCCGCCCTGTTTGCGCACTACGATCACTCCCGCGAAATCGGCGTCGGTCGGGTTGGTCCAAGTCAGCGTCACCTGGCTGTTGCCTGAAGTCGCGGTGAAACCCGTGACGTTCGCCGGCGGCGTGGTATCCGCCAGGGTCGAGAACGTCTGGTCGCCGGAGACCGCTTCCTGCCCGTACGCGTCAGTAGAGCGTACGAGGTAGTGATAGGTCGTGCCGGTCAGCAGTCCGTTCAACACCACGAGATGGTTAATCGTCATCGTGGCGTTCGTCCCGGTGGAACCGTACGCGATCGTCGTGCCGTAGTCCGTGGCCGAGTTCGAGCTCGTGGTCGTGTCCCACAACACGCGCGCCGAATTCTCGGTGATGTTCTCGACGCGGATGTTCGAGATGACCGGCGGGGGCGGCAACGCGGTGGTGAAGTTCAGATCGGCCGAGACCGCCTCGTTATTGCCGATGTCCTTGGACGCGATGTTGAAATGATACGTCGTGTTCGGCGTAAGGCCGGTGATGTCGATCGTGTGGCTCGTGACCATCGCGGCGCTCGTCTGAGTGCTTGCGTACGGCGGACCTGCAATCAGGCCGTAGTTCACGGTCGAGTCCGAATTCTCGTCCGTGGTCCAGGTAATCCTGACGCTGGTATCGGTGATGTTCGTGATCTGGATGTTCGAAATGATCGGCGGAGTGGTATCCGCGGTCGTGAACGTCAGATCGCCGCTTACGGCTTCGTTCAGGGACGCATCGGCCGAACGCACGCGGTAGTGATAGAGCGTGCTGGACGTAAGACCGGTCAGCGGGACCGCATGGGCGATGACCATCGTACCGACGGTCTCCGTATTCGCGTACGGCGGACCGGCCGGTAGGCCGTAATCCACTTCGGAATCCGAAGCCTCATCGGTATCCCAGCGTACGATCGCCGAATCCGCCGTGATATCAGTCACGCGGATGTTCGAGATGACCGGCGCATCGCCATCGGCCGTGCTGAAGACGGCGTCGATGGTGAATGCTTCGTTCGACGAGGCATCGCCCGAGCGCACGCGGTAGTGGTAGGTCGTGCCCGGCGTCAGGCCGGTGACCGTGATCGAGTGACTCGTCACCATCGCGGCGTCCGTCTGCGTGCTCGCGTACGGCGGACCGGCCGCGAGGCCGTAATCCACCTTCGAATCCGCATCCTCGTTCGTCGTCCAGGTGATGGTCGCGGTCGTGCCGGTGATGTTTATCACCTGCACGTTGCTGATGATCGGCGGCGTCTCGTCGAGCGTGCTGAAGGTCTGGTCGCTCGAACAGGCCTGATTGTTAGCCGAGTCGGTCGAACATACCTGGTAATGGTATGTCGTAGCCTCGGTCAGACCGCTCAAGGGCACCGTGTGGGCCATGACGTAACCGGAGCTCGTCGCCGTGCTGCCGTAAGCCGCCGTCAATCCGTACCGGACAAGCGAGGTCGAACTCTCGTTCGTGTCCCACTGGATATTCGCGGCAGTCGTGGTGATGTCGGTCGCGCGGATATTGGAGATCGCCGGCGGAGTCGTATCGCCGGGGGGCGGAGGTCCACCGCCTTCGGTCTGACAGGTCGCGCTACAGCCGTCGCCGCTGACTACGTTGCCGTCGTCGCAGGACTCGCCCCATTCGATGATGCTGTTGCCGCAGATGCTCTGCACCGTCGCGCTGACCGTGACATTGGTCGTGTCCACTATCGCCACCGCCATCTTGCAGTCTCCCGCTCCGCACTCTCCGGCCGCGTCGGTTATCGTCAAGACATGACTTCCCGCGGATGCCGGGTTACTGATCCAGCCATTGGGTGTGGCACCGTAAATTGTCAAAAGAACGGTTGCGCCGGCCGCGCTCGCAGTGAACGAGCCGCCGCAGGGGATGGCGCGGAACACGAGCGCTGTCGTGTCTATCGCGATTCCCACGTTGTTCGCTCCGTCGGTACAGGCTACCGTCGAGACTCCCGGGCCGTCGTTCACGGCGTCGACTGTCCTTGCGGTCCCGTCATCGAAAGCGAAGTCTGAGACCGCCCAGGTACCGTCGCCGCTCGCGCCGAAGCTCGCCGGAAAATCCACAGCGATAACCTCACCGGAAGCGAACGAATTCCCTCCGGAAAGGATGAAACTGATCCGATGGGTCGCTGTGCCGTTCGTGGACTGGTTCGACAGCGTGTCCTTCATACTGGACACGTCTGCCGCCCTGATCCACAGCACTGCGGCCGTCGCGGCGACGATGACGACTAGCGCCAGCGTCATGCCGACGTTCAGGCGGTACAATCTGCGACTGAGCCCAAACGGATATTTGTCGGCGTTTTTGTTTCCCATCCGGAGAGATGGTTTTTGTGGGGGATTCGAGTTCCCCCGGGCGGGACACCTTCCTATCTATATATAGTAGATGTCCCCTCCGGGACCCCGCACCGCCCTTCCGGTGCGGGGATGACTTTCAGCTTTATGCTTTCGGCTTTGAGCTTCTTTGCATCTTCTCGTATTTCTTCACCAATGACCTGTCGTACGCGTACTTGAACACCGTGAGCAAGATCAATAGGGTCAGGAATCCCGCACCGCCAATGATCATCAGCCTCCACGGCCAGACGAAGAACTCGCGCTCGTCGACGATGATCTGGTTGGTACTGCCGTAATTGATGAGGAGCTGCGCTTTATATTTGCCGAGGGCGAAAGCGCGCCATTCCTTCTGCAGTCCCGACAGCTCTTCATTGAGCGTGCCTTTATTCCAGCCGAATTCGTATTTACGGACGCTCATCGGCAGTACGCTCTTGAAATCCGGGTTCACCTTGACGGATTCGACTCTTCGGCCGAACCAGTCAGTGATGATGAGATTGCCCGTCGGCCGCAGATGCGTGTTGCCGGCGTTCTCGAAGCGCATGAAGAAATCGATCGGCAGGTGGTTGTACCAGGTCTTCGGTTCAACGAAACCGAATTCCGCGATGTTGCCTACCTCCCTTATCTCGCCCGAGATGCGGACCAGGATGATGGTCGCGAGCTGGGAAGCGACACCGACACCGATTCCATCATCGCCGGCCGGCGACGTCGACAGCATGATGGACCCGTAGTGTCCGCCGGGCTGGACGTTCTCCTCCGGAACATTGATGGCGAACGACAGGTTGGCCATCTGACCCGGCGTCAGCGTAATCGGCGAGGGATCGAACGTGATCCATTTCGCCAGACCCATGCCCATGCGGTCTTCATCCGGAGAATAGAATTGCGGCGTGCCGGTTTCCGAATCGTCCGCCGCGAAGTTCATCTTTATAGGATAGAAGACGTACGGAACCGATGTCTCATTGCGCAGCTTGATGACGTCCAGGACGGTATCGCCAGGATTGAGCGTGTAATCGAATTGCGGCGGCATGACCGTCAACGCGTCCGCGCCTTTCGGCAGGAACAGAAGCGCGAACAGCGCGAGTCCCAGCAATGTCGTCAGTGTCTTCTTCATATCTTGAGTTTGAATAATTCCTACTGTTTGCGGGTGTCGCCGCTTCCCGCTCATGGCGAGTGGCCGAGGGCCTGCCCTGAACCCGAGCGAAGCGAGTGGCCGAGGGCCTGCCCTGAACCCGAGCGAAGCGAGTGGCCGAGGGCCTGCCCTGAACCCGAGCGAAGCGAGTGGTTCGGGGTAATCCCCGCGCTCCGATTCCCCTCGGACGAGGGGAATCGAGAGCGCGAAGACAACCTTTAGAACGTACCCGTGGCGATGAACGTCAGGGTGTCCTGGTAGTCGTCGTGCGCCGGGGTCAGCGAGCTGATAGCCGCCTTGACGAAGACTTCAGCGCGACCTCCGTCCACCGCGGCAGTCGAGGCGATGATGGACTGGGCGCTCGTCGTCAGAGCGTCAGACAGTCCATCGAGCGTCGCAGTGCACGTGGCGCTGACGTCATATCCTCCCGTAGCCGTCAGGGCGTCGTCGTCGAAAGCCGTCGCCGCCAGCGTGCCGCTGGTCGTGGCTACGCGGTTGACGCAGATGCCGTATCCGGCCGTACCGGCCACCAAGTCGGTACCGGTGTGCGCGATACAGTCCGTACCCGTTGATACGGAACACAGGCCGGTCGCGTTGCCGCTCCTGACCGTCACGACGGTGCCGCCCGTGGCGTTCGAGGCCAGGTCGATACCGATCATGCGGATGGTGCCGTCACCGGAACTCGCGGTGCTGGCGCTGTCGAGCGTGCCCAGCGCGACCGAGTAGGCCGCGGCCGAGTCGCCGCCCGTGGCGATGGACGTGTCGAGATCGAACGTCATCGACGGGTTTACGTCAGCGGTGATGGTCACCTGGTCGCTGTCGACGAGGTAGACGTAGGCGTCTCCGCTGTGGGCGGAGGCGGTACCTTCGTCAGTCATCGACAGGGAAACCTGTGAAGCACCAGTGCTGTTGTTCGTGAGCGTACCATCAGTGGTGGTGCCGTCGACAGTGAACGTCACGGTCGCAGCCGCACCGCTCGCGGTGAAGGTCGCACCGCACGGGATGATGCGGAAGGTGTAGTCAGTCGTGTCGATAGCCACACCGACGTTGTCCACACCGTCAACGCACGACACCGTAGTGGTGCCGGCGCCTTCTGCGACAGCGTCGATGGTCCGCAAAGTACCATCGTTGAACGTGAAGTCACCAGTGACCCACGTACCCCCGATCGTGAAATCCGCGGCGTCGAAGTCGACGAGGATGACATCGGTGTTACCCGTGACATCGAAGTCGATCGCCGCCGGCAGCGTAAACACGACCGAGTGATCAGCGGCCTGACCGTTCTGCAAGCGCGTCATCGTGTCGCTCATCGTGGTGAAAGCTCCGGCCTTGACCGGGCTCACCATGTAGAACGACGAAGCGATGGTCGCCACAGCGGTCAGCTTCGCGATCAGATTAAAGATCTTTGTTTTCACATGTTTTATCCTTCTGTTCCCCGCGGACAGACGTTGGCTCGGCCCCGAATGTTCTTCCATTCTCGAGCTATGGAAGATCGAGGTGGAAGGTCAGGCCGACGAATTGTCCGCTTAAGGAACGGTTAGTGTTGAAGGTGGGCTTACCATATCGTTTCGGAGCTTCGTGACACGCCTTTCCGCCTAATGGCGGGGGTGCGTCACGTCGTTCGCGAACGACGTGGTGTGGCGGGAACATGCGTTCCCATATTCGTCTTTCGGGCCCGGACCGCTGTCGCGTAAACGACACCGACCGCCGAAAGATATATCGACCTTTTTTGTTTTAATCCGCAGACCTTTTTTCCGATGTCCGCGCTCCGATCCGCCATTCGGGTGCGAACCAGAGCCCGGATACCTGTTCGATTGTTTTTGCGTGACTGCGGTGTTAATCTCTGCCCCCCTATCTGTAGCGGCAGGGTTTATCCCTGCTCAGCTTTAGCAGGGACAAGCCCTGCCGCTACGGTGTTGGGGCAGGGACAAGCCCTGCAGCTACGCCATCAATATGTCACGGTCGCAATGAACGTCACTCTGCTTCGATAATCGCTGTGTGCTATCGTCGTGTCGCTGACCGCGGCTTTGACCAGGACTTCCGAACTCCCGCCTTTAAGCTCACCGGTCGAAGACAGGATTGTCCTAGCGGTCGCATCGGTGATTCCCACGACGTGGTTCGAAGATTTGTCGCATGAACCGTCGTAAGGCGAGGCTTTGACGAAATTCGTAGGGCTAAGCGCGTCCTGCGTAGACGAAAAAACGCAGAGACCGAATCCTTCGGTGCCCGCGCTTAACGTCGCCGTTGCTGATGGGATGACATCCGACGGCACGGAAACGCTTGCCAAACCTGCGCTGTCGTTCACTACGGTGACGACCATGCCGCCCGTGCCGTTTCCCTCTGCCGTGAGGAATATCGAATTGATCGAAGATCCATCGGAGGTAGTGACGGCTCCGGCATCAAGCGTACCGAGCGCGATACCTGCCCCAGTCGAGCCTGGAGCGGCCGTCCCCTCTTTGACGCTGAAACTGATATATCCCTCTGACTCGAACGGCTGAAAACCGCTGTCCAGGCTGTAATTCGTACTGGAGAGCCCTTCACCCGTAGCGACATCTCCAATAGTGTCGCTGACCTGATAGTTCGTCGAGGTCGAAAAATCGCCGCCGAAGTTCAACGAATCCTTCACTACCGTGTAGTTCGTTGAGCTCATCGCGGCGACCGCGGAATTCGATTTGAGCAAAATCACAACAATAGCCGCCATCATCAGCCCTGCGCCGATGAAACCGATTTTGCCATCGAAGTGAAACATTTTTGTGTTTTTTCGGCGGTTGACCTCGAACGCCCTCCGCCTTTTTTACTCTATCTATATTTTACCATTTTTTAGCTCCCGGGTCAAAGCTCTGTGGACAATATTTTTATGTATATTTAGCCAAATAATCAGTATCAATTGACACCTGTGGATAAAAACCCTTGAAAAAAGGCAGGCCTTATATTTAGATGAGAGTTTGTGAAAAATTATCCACAATCACTTATCAACCGCCTGGCGCAGTGTCTTCGGTTGATAACTCACTGTCTCAAACTGTTTTCTTCTTTCACTTCTCTCGCTTTTTCCCCCGCACCAGTCGCTCCGCTCCGGTGCTGGGCAAGCCTTCTGCCCCCGGCCTCAAGACAAGTAGCAGAAACTGGGGTGCTAAAAGCCGATTCCGTGAGTGGTAATCGTGGTCAGTACTGATCCTCACCAAAGAAACCATGACGACATGATTCGGTCTCCAGTTCTTGTTTATTTCTTGCGTCGTACAATTATAATCTTGCTTTATTATCAATAATAACCTACGGGCGAAAGTGAAAACTTCACATTTACATTTTCGTCATGAACTACCGCGGGTTAAAGCTCGTGGTTTTTTGCAACTCAAGCTTCGCTTGTCGCCCGCCCTCCACATTGTCATTGCAAGCGAGCGGCAGCGAACGTGGCAATCCCGTGCTGTTCCGACGGGATCGCTTCGTCCCCCTCGACAAGCTCGGGGTCCTCGCGATGACAATGTGAGTGCGAACGATACGCTACATCCACGGGCTAAAGCCCGTGGTTTTGCGGATGATGATAAAAAGACCTTATCAACGAAGGTGCTAATCATGGCGATAGGTCACATCGTTCGAGAACGACATAGCAGGGCTCGGGTCTCGTGAGTGTGAAATATATCCACAGGATATCCCTACTTTTTGAACCATAACTTCTATCACGGTACTCACAATCTACGGGCCGCAATCTATGAGATTCTGACATTGTTTTGTTTCACGTGAAGCACTAATCCCAAATCCTCAATAGACTCATCAATGTTTCACATGAAACGTAAAGAATTGAGCTCAATTTTATAGATATGCCCTTGTATCTGCTTCACTGATTCATCAAATAATTCAAACAATCGCTCTATGCGTCTGGCTGCCTTAACAAACTGATGAGCAGACGACATATAGGGCCCGCCCTGTCCTTAAACGTAATCCAAATAAGCCTGTACTGTAACCAATTACCCGATTACCGGATGCCACCCGCGATCAGAAAACCCACCGTCTTACGACGATGGGTATTCTGGTCCTGTCGGACGGATTTATTCCCGACCGACAGAATGGTGGGCTACAAGGAGATCGAGCCCTTCACCTCATGATGTAGACAGACCATCGAGACATAGCGGATGTCCGGAGCCTTCTGCGACAGGACCTATCAAGGCCCTTCGGCAAGCTCAGGGCATCCGCCTCGCTTGGCTCGCCATGAGCGAGCGAAGCGAGTCGAATGGTGGACCCGAGGAGAATCGAACTCCTGACCTCCGCAATGCGAATGCGGCGCTCTACCAGCTGAGCTACGAGCCCATGTAGTTTATCCCCTGTATTAACAGCTTATGCACTATTTTTCTGAAAACTGCCAGGCAGTTTTGAACAATTTCAGTGGATAATAACTGGATAACCTATTTACCCACATTTCCACAGCTGAAATTGCCAGGCAGTTTTGGTTGTGAATATGTGCATTTCTCCTTTTCGCCGCCGTTACAGCGTCATAGTCCTTCGACAAGCTCAGGACATTCGACTCGGTTTTTCTTATGGCTTGCCATGAGCGAGGTTTGTCGAAGACAAACCGAGTCGAATGGTGTCCCCGGAGGGAGTCGAACCCCCATCTTATCCTTAGGAGAGATCTGCTCTATCCATTGAGCTACGGGGACATGTGTCTGCACACTATAGCAGAAAACCCGATGCTTGTGAAGAGTAGTCACTCGACCACTGCCGTTCATCTAAATCACGACTTATCTAAATCAATTCGAATAATTATTGTGCTATCCTTGAATGAGAATTAGCGTCGCACAATAATACCATTACATTTCCATCTTCGACGTCCACTACGTGAACCTGTTACGGACAGTGAACATCATACAACACTCCGATACTCGAATCAACACCTTATCCACTATCCGTAATCACTACCGCTCCGACCGTATCCGATATATACTGACTCCACTATGCAAACAGCACTCCTCATCCTGTCCGCGCTTCTCGCGCTGATATCAGTCGCCTTCCTGGTCATCATCGTCCGAAAACTCCGGGTGCTCGGTCCAAGTAAAGAACAGGATCGCGGTTTGATCATGCTCAACCAAAATGTGCAGGGAATGAGCGAAAGACTGGATAAGACCAATGAATCCATCAACCTGCGTCTTGATAAAGCTGCACAGGTCATAATGGCCGTCCAAAAAGAGCTGGGGACCGTCCAGGAAAGGTTCAAGGGTTTTGAGGAATTCAGCGATCTGCTTCATCCGAAGCTTCGCGGAAACATCGGCGAACAGATACTTTCGGACATGCTAGCACAGGTGTTCGCGCCGACTCATTATGAGCTTCAACATAAATTTAGGGATGGAATGACCGTAGACGCGATAATCCGCACCAAATCCGGCATCATCCCGATAGACTCGAAGTTTCCGCTCGATAACTTCAAACAGCTGTCGCATGCGGAAACGGCTGAACAGAAGAAGGTGGCGTCGAGAGAGTTCATTAAGGCGGTCAGACGGCATATCGACGACATCAGCAAGAAATACATCTTACCTGATGAAGATACCGTCAATTTCGCGGTCATGTACGTGCCATCGGAGAACGTCTACTACCACATCCTGACCGACGACGAAGCGGCCCTTATGGACTACGCCAAATCCAAGGGGGTCTTGATGACCTCGCCTCATGGTTTCTTCAATTTTCTGCGCGTCATCATGATGGGGATGGAACGTACCAAGCTGCAGGAGCAGGCACAGAAGATCTGGGATATCCTGAAAGGCGTTCAACAAGAGTCGAAAAAGTTCAGTACCAGCCTTAATGTACTGTCCCGGCACATCACGAACGCCAAGAATGCTATGGACGCGGCACATTCCGGTTACGCCAAATTGAGTGGTAAACTGGAGCAGGTCAAACTTATCGAAGCCGCTCCGAATGAACCGATCGAGGAAGAAGTGGGGGAGTCGGCTTGACAGACCTCCAGTTCAAGGCTATCCTGCCGATGTCTCAAGTCCCCGGCTGCGCCGCCTAAAAATGACGCGGCAAACGTATAATTTTCGAACCGGATTATGCCAATCAAGAAAGCAGCGATGAAGGCGCTTCGGCAGTCCCGCCGGAGAACGGAGCGGAACATACTGGTCAAGGATTCCATAGAATACCTCCGCAGGATGGTCCGCAAAGCGATCGACGCGGGAGACCTCAAGAAGGCTGAAGCCGTCGCGAAGGACGTCATCAGATCAGTAGACAAGGCGGTCCAAAACAAGGTGATGAAGAAGAACACCGCTTCCCGCATCAAGTCCAGACTGGCCGCGAAGTTGAACAAGCTTGCGGTCGACAAAAAGAAGAAATAGGGGATTGGATGAAAAAACGCGCCGTTGCGGCGCGTTTTGCATTCCGTCAGAAAACGATGAGTCATCTCATCGCGAACATGCCAATCCGCGCTTTGAGATTGCTGTCACCGGTCTTGAAAGCACCCTCAAATTCGACCAGTTCGTTCAGTTTCCTTTTCAGAACCATAGGCTCGGCGTTCCGGGCGATAGACATGGCCTTGCCGGCGGGATAAGGATGGATGCCGAGGCGCCGCGCTATGGTCTGCTTATCGCTGACGCCGCGATCCAATAAATCACGGGCTCCGATGACCGTACGCATCTGCTTCTGCAGCATCGCCAGGAGTTGGAGTTCGCCGGTGCCTGACGAGACCAAGCGCTCCAGAAGCGGCATCGCCTCATTGGTGCGGTCCTGCATGCAGGCATCCAAGAACGAGAAAATGGATTCCTCACGTTCGCCGCTGACCATTTCGCTGACCATCGTCTCGGAGATCATCCTCTTCTTGCCCGCCAATGCATACGAACAGAGCTTCTCCACCTCATTGTGCAAGGACCAGCTGTCCGAACCGACCAGACTGATGAGCACCTGGCAGGCTCGCACCTCGATCTGTACGTCGTGTCCGGCACATTCCGAGGCGATGAATCCAACGGTTTGCTGGCCTTCGAGCGACTTGAATTCCTCTGAAAATTTCTGGTTCTCGAGCGCGGCCAGCAGTGGAGCGCCAGCCAGTTTTTCCCGGCCTTCTTCCTCATAGAAGATGGCTACTGTGCTGTCCGGTTTCCGATCCAGCATCTCGACGAGCTGTTCCTGTTCCGGTTTCGTCCCTTGAAGATACCCTTGCAGAACGACCAATTTACGGTCAGCCAAGAAAGGGGAGGAGAACAACGCTTCGGCTATCGGTCCGAGACCATGTTCGCCGGAACGCAGACGGCGCTCGTTCAGTCCGGTCGCGTCCCTGGCGGCACAAAAACGCTCCCGCAGTGCGGCGAGTTTCTTCCTTGAACGGTAGATGTCATCACCGTATATCAAAAAACGCATAACATCAGACGAATTCCGCGTATATGAAGAATAGGAATTCCATGGCGATGAGGACGATGACGATGACCTCAAGCATGGCTGATTTCCGGTGTTGAAGGACCTCCAATACGGTTTCCGAACTGTCCTGAAGGAACCCCAACTTGAACTGCAGTGCATTAAAACGGTCGTCCAATTCAAATTGCTTGCGTAGCGATGCGTGCAACCTCGCGGCTGATTCCTCTTCCCAGGTGATGTCGGGTTTATCGAGCAAAGACAGCTTACCGATGATGAAGTTGACCGCGTTGCCGCCCATGCCGATGGTCCGAAGCGCTTCGCGCGAACCCATCGTCAGCTTACCGCGTTCAGCGAGACCATGATGGACGCGTTCGAATCTGAACAACGCCTCATCGACCTTCCTTTCGAGATGATCTATGGTCACCGACTGCGCTGCCGTCCAGAAGCAGAGGATGATCTTCTCCGGATCAAGGTCCTGAAGATTTATATTCTCAAAATCAACGGTCTCCTGACCGGCCGGATCGATGATGACACCGTACCGTTCCGGTTCGACCTTCTCCTCACTCTTACTGCCGAAGGCTGCTACTAGCCGTTCCGTTTCGACCTGACTTTCCGAGCCGATCACTGCCACTACGCCGAAGGAAAAGACACCGACGAATTTATTGTCGGACAACTTGAAGAGCAACAGGTTACGTTCCCTCCGGAGAAGCGGCGCGCTGCGATTATTCTGCTCTATTTCCGCTAGGTTGAGCGAATTACTGACGTAGTGCGCGGTCAATTGATACGTCTTCATAGTAGGTATATCTTAGGCCAAGTGGGAGTTGGTGTCCAACTGGAAGTTGATGACATTGGAACGTAGTTAAAGAAGTGAAAAAAGTGAAAGAAGACGTACTTCTTTCACTTCTGTCCCTTCTTTCACTACGATCACCTCACTTCTTAATCTCGCCCCACCGTTTGGCCGAGGCGACTTCGACGATGATCGGTACCGACAACTTGGCGACTCCTTCCATCTCGCGTTTCGCCAGCGCCGCGACCTCCTCGATGAGAGACGTCTTCGCTTCAAACACCAGTTCGTCGTGCACCTGCATTATCATCCTCACCGAAGCATCCGGACCGAAACCCCACTTCTCGCCGATGATGCGGTCAAGATTGATCATCGCCATCTTGATGATGTCAGCGTTCGAACCCTGGATCGGCATGTTGACCGCCTGGCGTTCTGCTTCAGCGCGTTCGCGCGGATTCATCAGACGGATGTTCGGGAAGAATCGCTTCCTTCCGAACAACGTCTCCACATATCCGTCCTCATTCGCCTTTTCTTTCATGCTGCGGATGTACTCGTCGATGCCGGCGTGCAGTGCGAAGTACCGTTCGATATATTCTTTCGCTTCATTCAATCCGATGTTAGCGCTCTCAGCCAGACGCTGCGGCCCCATGCCATAGATGATGCCGAAGTTGATCGCCTTGGCGACGCGGCGTTTGGCTTTGGCTTCGTCCTCGCCGAACATCTCAACCGCGGTGCGCCAGTGGATGTCTTCGCCGTCCTTGAACGACTTGATCATGTGTCTCTCTTCGGCGATATGCGCCACGATGCGCAGCTCAATCTGCGAATAGTCGGCAGAGATCATCTCGTAGCCGCGCCGCGCCACAAAAGCGTTCCTGACTTTCTTGCCGTATTCGGTCCCGGCAGTCGGGATGTTCTGCAGATTGGGATTCGATGATGACAACCGTCCGGTGGCGGTGACGGTCTGATTGAAATCAGCATGGATGCGACCGGTGAGCTGATCGACAAGCGGCGGCAAAGCATCGACGTAGGTGGATTTCAATTTCGTCAGTTCGCGATAGGCGAGTATGTGCTCGATGATCTCGTGTTCGTCCTTGAGCTTCACCAGTTCCGGAGCGGCAGTCGACAATGTCTTGCCCTTCTCGGTCTTCTTGAGACCTTCGGTCATGATCTCTAGTTTGTCGAAAAGTATCCGTTTCAACTGTCCGGGTGAATTGATATTGAACTCCTCGCCGGCGAGCGTATGAATCTTTTTCGTGAGCTGCGACAGGCTCTTCTCCAGTTCCGCTGACAGCTTCTTGAGATAATCGACGTCAACGCTCACACCGGTATGTTCCATGCGTGAGAGTACGAAAGCGAGAGGTATCTCTACCTCGAAATTCAGCTTAATCAAGCGCTCTTTTTCGAGTCCTTTGGTCAGCTCATCCGCGAGCGGCAGGAAGTGAGAGACCTCCTGGCGAAGGTGCTCGAGTTTCGCCGAATCGTCTGCATCCTTACCCAATGGTAAGACGTTGCGATAGAAAGAGAGTATCGATTCAAGTGAGTGGCGTCTCTCGCCGGCGTACAACAAGTATGACGCGATCATCAGATCGAACGGACGCCCGGCAATCACCAGGCCGACGCCGGAGAGGACACCGATTTCGCGCTTCAGATCGTGACAGACCAGTTCCTTCTTCTCGTCCGCGAAGATCTCCGCCAACACATCCTTTGTACCGTTGATCGCTTCACCGGCCAATAGGATCGTATCCTTCCCGTCGCACATCGCCAGATACTCCAATCCGTTTCCGTCCGTCGTCGTCCTGAACGCGATCCGTTCGACATCCTTGAATCGCTTCATCACCTTGACTGCTGATCGACCATCTCTTACGACTGCTGTCGCGCTCTCATATTCTCGTTCTCTCGTGCCGTCGAGCTCTCGTGCTTTCACGCTGTCTTCCTCCTTCTCACCTAACAGATCCATCTGTCCGGCGGCTTTCCTGCCTTCATCGGACTCCGCCGACGGCAATTGATTCAATAACCTCATGAACTGGTATTTCTCGAAGATGTCGCGCATCTGCTCACGCGTCGCCGGTCTGTATTCGGCATCGGACAGATTGAAATCAAGATCGACATCGCGGCGGATCTCGCACAAGCCACGCGCTAGCATCGCATCCTTCTTGCCGTCGATGAGTTTCTGTCTGACGGAATCGCGCAGTTCTTTGGACTTAGCATCGCCTTTCTCGATCGACTCGTACATCGAATCGATGTCGCCGAATTTGAGTAGAAGCTCGACCGCGGTCTTCTCGCCGACGCCTTTGACCCCCGGGATGTTGTCCGATGGATCGCCGCGCAAGGCCTTATAATCCACCATCTGTTCCGGTTTCAACCCCATCTTCTCCTTGACCTCGGCCTCGTCGTACAGCACCGTGTCGGTCATGCCCTTCCTCAAGGTATAGACTTTGACGTTCTTGCTGACGAGCTGGAGTGTATCCTTGTCGCCGGTCACGATGAACGATTCTATATCAGACCGTTCCTTGGAGATGCGCGTCACCAGCGTACCGATGACATCGTCGGCTTCGTATCCTTTGGCCGTATATACCGGTATGCGCATCGCCTTCAGGATCTCCTCGGCCATTGGTATCTGTTCGTAAAGCTCGTCCGGCTTCTTCTCGCGAGTGGCTTTATATTGTTCGTATTCCTCGTGACGGAAGGTAGGGCCGGCCAAATCGAACGTTACCGCTACATGCGAAGGTTCTATCTCCCTGATTGCTTTAAGCAGGATCGTCGTAAAACCGTAGGCGCCTGAAACTACCGTGCCATCCTTTGCAGTCAAAGGGGGCAAAGCATGCCAAGCACGATGGATGAGCGCGTTCCCGTCTATGATGATGAAACGCTTTTTGGTCGCCATACCTTATATATAGTACCAGAAGGATAGCATCGAGAGATGTTTAATTGAAAGAAGGTGTAGCGGCAGGGCACAGCTCGCTCCTGCCCCTTCTTTCACTTCTTTAACTTTTTTCACTAACTCCTGATCTTTAAATTCCCGCCCTAACGATAAAGACACCTCCTGCGGAGATGTCTTTATCGTGGAGGCCCGGGCGGTGGATACTCCTCGCGGCGCCGGACGCGCCGCTTCGTCGCCCTGGGCAGC
>Ga0265297_10004043_pt1 | contig 24850 bp, 28 predicted proteins | sample Munlanlwell13791_FD_192502 | JGI IMG/M metagenome (GOLD analysis project Ga0265297, IMG submission 192502) | Leachate microbial communities from a municipal landfill in Southern Ontario, Canada - Leachate well 137-91 | ecosystem: Engineered > Solid waste > Landfill > Unclassified | place... | reverse complement strand
CTCGTAGGTCAGCACGGTGTGCAAGCCGTCAATCTTCAATTCGCAGACATAGCTAATAGCCTTTCGAGGTGAGTCCTCAAGTGAGCCTGCCTGCGCAGGCAGGCCCGAGGTCTCTCCTCGAAGACCTTTTCTTACTCGCTCATCGAAAGCGCGAATATCCTCAGGAGTGAAGGCGTCATTGAAGGACCACTGGGGCACCATGTGCACCACCTTCTCGAACTTCTCCAAGGGCTTGCCAGCCACCCTCTGGGTGGGCGAATCAGGAGTGATAAGGTCAGGATATTCTTCTTCCAACTTAGCCAATTCGTACTTGAGCGAGTCCAAAGCTTCATCGCTAATCTCCGAAATATTCTCCACATGATAAAGATAGCGATAATGATTTATCGCCTCCCGGAGCTTCGTTATGCGCTTTTTTGCCTCCTCTTTATTAATCATCGCAAATTTAACCCCATGGAGTAGAGTAAACTACTCCCTAGGGCTAATTATAGATAAAATATCCAGAAAGGGGAAATTAAGAACCAACCTTCTGTACATAAGTAGCAGAACGAAGAGTCTGTCTCAAACCACTCCCCTCCGACCCACTTGCTCGAAAGACAGCCTTATTTACACCAATAAGACCATCATCTTGTTGATTACAACTACCAGGAACACGAGTAAGGCATCCTCTATTAAACTGGGCCGAGAGTTCAACCTCTTTGCCATCAACCTCACCTCTCCAAGTGAGCTTTGGATAGTCAGAAGGTGCAGTGTTGTCAATGGCTAAATTAACATCTTGCTCGAAACACTCAAAAGAAAGAGAATCAATATTAAAACTAAACTCTCTTGACCCTGTATCAGGGTCTCTACTCACAGTATAAAACTTATTATTATTATAACGGAGACATTCTCTGCCAGAATTCGCCAGATAGTAATAAGAAACTTCTGAATTACGACTAATAGAGGAAAAGACAAGCTGTTTAGTGATAATATTCATCAAGATAACCCCCACAGAAAGAACTGCTCCAGTTAGAAGTAAAGCGTAAAGAAGAGCAAAACCCCTTCGGCGTTTTTTCGATAAAGACATATTTTTTTTATGAAAATTAATCATTATTTATTATCTTTGAATATTATACTATAAGATTCAATAGATTTAGGAACTCCTCTAAAATTCCAACTAACAGTCGAAGTAACTTTAAACTGGCCAGTTTCTAAATCGATAAGGGTAACATCAACAACACGACTAAAAGGAGTTGCTACTCCCCCAGTATCACAAACATAACCATCATTAGTTAAATAAAAAGGGGAACAAGAATAAGGACCTCCTTTTTCTCCATCACTTAAATCTGTTCCACCCTTATTACGGTCGTCCATCATCAACTCAACCCCTTCTTGAGCTAAAAAGGTAGCAATAATTTGTTCTTTTATCTGAAGCGATTCTTGCAAGGCTCGAGACAAGAGAGTCATTGGGCCAAGAACCGTGATCATTAAGATAGTAATAGCAACAAAGGTCTCTATCAGAGTGAAGCCCCTTTCTTGCCTTAGAGAACTATTTATTTGTTTTTTGTATTTTCTAAACATTTTACTAGTCATTATTCCTCTGCGAAATGGTGTTTTGGATAAAGAAAGAAGTTATCTCCCTCGGCTGAGTCCCAGCTTCTCCAGAAATTAAGATTTTTACTAAGTCCTTATCACTATAAGAACCATTATCGGTAATATCAAACTGCAACTTATCAACCCTGATACCGGGGGAAGTTATATCATTCCCTTCCTCACCGCAAGGACAAGTGGTGCCCACCCCTTCGCACTTCCTAATTCTATTGCCTTCTTCTAGACTATAACAAACTTTATAAGCATTCGAGTCTGAATTAATAGGAGTAAAGGAAAAACAATCCCCACCAGTACAGCCACTAGTATCATATTTTGTCCCCTCTCTAATACCCAGAGACATGGACTGAAGAGCAAAATTAAAATTATCCATCAGGAGGCGCATTTTCTGAGCCTTCTTGTAAGCATAGGACATGGTTAGAAGAGTAGACACAACAATAAAAGCGACGATGACAAAGATAGAAACCGCGACCATCATCTCAATCAGAGTAAAACCTTTTTTGTCTTTAAATTTAACCATCTTTAATTATTAAGCAAACTTGAGCAAACAGGATTACTGTTTGCAAAACTATCGGTAGTGTTACAACTTAAGTTAGCAATCTGCCCATTACCATAGATACGAACACAAGATCGAGCCGTGCTATTACGGGCACTTCTAATCATAATATCGGCATAGTCAATATTTACTATATTTTCTGAGCCATTATTCTTAGAGACAAGAGCGTCTAGCGAAGAACCAATACTTTGGCTAGATTTGTAAACCACTTCAAGATTGTAGAGAGAGCAATCATAAGAGTTGTTAGCTCGCACCAAAATCCCCGAGATTTCGAAACCTTTTAAATCATAGGACTCTTCTTTAGTGTTGTGGTCGTTTCTAAACAAGTAAAAAGACGATAACCCTTTATCAAAACGGACACCATAAGAGACACCCTCATCACCACCACGTTGTGCGGCTCCATAAACTTGAGCCCCGCGAGTATAGGTAGCTACCTCACTAGCAGTAAGATCGACAGAACTCTTATCGCGGAAATTAGGAATATCAGCGATAAGGATTGTCGTCATAATGGCAAAAATAGTAAGGACGATCATTAGCTCAAGAATAGAGAAACCCCGAGACAAGTTTGGATTTTTCTTAGAGCCTAATATTTTTTTAAAAAAAGAACGCATTGATGACATTGAAGTTAAAGAGTAGGGTGATTAAGAACGAAAGAATCAAGAAGGGAGCAAAAGGTAGCTCGCTCTTCATATTATAACCCCTTTTCCTTTTCTTCGATAGTTTGGATAACCCGATAAGGGTTAGGCCGACAATCGCTCCGAGCCAGAAAGCTAGCATGAGTGAGGAGAGACCGAGCCAAGGTCCTAAGAAGATCCCCATACCAAGAGCTAATTTCACATCACCGAAACCAAGCCATCGCCCTCGTGACACTGCCCAAAGCAAGAAGAGAGGCAGAGCGGTAAGTAAGCCACCCCAGAAGATAGCACTAAGCTTGGGGAAGATAAGCCCCGAGGAGAAGAAGGGGGCAATAAGACCAGTAAGGATAAAGAGGAAGACGAAGAGGTCTGGGATAATCTGATGACGAAGATCATAGACAGTAATAATCATTAAGACTGCAACCATAAGGGCGTAGAGAGCAAACAAAAGCCAATTGGTCGCTGAGAGTTGGGTATAGACAAGAACAAACAAGAGACCAGTCGTAAGCTCGACGAGAGGATACTGCCAAGAGATCTTGCTATAACACTGACGACAGCGCCCCCGTTGGAGGAAGAAGCTAAGGACAGGGACAAGCTCGTACCAAGATAATTTCTTGCCACAAGTCATACACCCCGACCGGCCGGACAAGGTCCGGCCGGTGTTGTAGCGGTAAATCACGACATTCAAGAAACTGCCAATGATTAGACCAAAGATGAAGATGGGTACAATTATTATAGCCATTTAGTCGTTAATAGCTCCCGAGAAGCAAAGATATCTATCTAAAGAATTAATGATTATCTCAACACAACCAAAGTCGTCGAGGAGATTGTTATCAATATTTTCAGCGACACCCTGAGCCCCAATAAGGAAATCACTTGTCAGATCAGTACAAGAACCCCAAGCATTAGTGCCTACCTTGCAAAGTACACTTGCACCAGATGGGACGCCACTAATCTCAAGGTCAAGATCACCAGTACAAGAGACCGGAGTTAAACTCGCAGAGAGATTAGTCTGACTCGTCTCAGTTTGAGTTCTGGAATCGAAATCTAAGACAATATCAGCAGGAGTATTATCAATAGAAAGCTGACAAGGGACTGCATCAGGAATACAACGTGCCTCTCCTTCATCCCATGTTTCTCCGTCATTACAAGAAACAATAACATCTCCAGTTGAAGTCTTACAATCAGCCTCCTTAATTACATTATCAGTATTTTCTACTTTTACTGTCACGTTATAAGTATTAGGTTTATCATAACTGGTTACGAAAGAAAAGGTACCATTGTCATCATCATTTGTCTGACCAAGCCAAGAATAAGAATAGGTACCAGCCTTAGAAACATTAGCTGTAAAAGTAACTGATTCATTAACTTTAGGGTTATCAGGGCTAGCCGAACAAGTAACAGAGAAGGTTTCGCCCCCACCATCTATACAAGGAGGAAGGGATCCGTCGGAGCAACGTTCGGTTGTGGTATCTTCTTCTGTGAAGAATCCAGTCCAACCAAGATTCGTGTACCCCCAAGCATAACCATCAAAGTGATTTTCGCTAGGATCATACGTTGCATTAACCATCTTAATCCAGCCATCCCAGCCACCGAGCTCTGCTGAGCTCTTGAGAGGACCACTACATTCAGAAACAGAAACAAAGACCGAGCAAGCTCTCGCCCAGCCAATTACTGGATATTTTTCTCCTTCATAATTGTCAGCATTTATAGTAACACTTCTAAAAGGGGCGCTAGGTGCATTATCAACTCCTTCAGGTGCAAAATTTATCCAACCCACACTCTCACTCCAACCATAACCTTGAAATTGGTTGCTAACAATCTTCACCGGTTCTGTCTCGTTAGAATTCAAGCTAATCCAGCCAATATTATTACTCCACATCCAACCCTTCACGTCACCACTGATATTAACAGCGGGCTCCTGTGCCTGCGCAGTGTCTTGCACGGCCGGCAAGAAGACCAAGGCCGAGGCGATGAGTAGGCCGGCGAGCAATAAGAATCCAAATCCTTTTTTATCCATAATTTAAAAACTATTAAAAATTAAAATATTGGCTAATTTACCATAATAATACCACAAACACCTCTAACTTCTTGCATTAAGTTATCCACTATCCTGTTTTTTCCACTCTCTCTCATTGCCCCTATCGAGTCCCTGACGAAAGGTTCAACCTTTCGTCAGGGACGAAATGTGTTATAATTTTATCACAATTTTATAAAAAATTCTCGAAATCTAGCCAGCTCATCATCTCATTTTTAATTTCTTGCGAATTAGAAAAATACTCAGGAAAAGCTTCTTTGTTTAAGATTTTATTTTCTAGACGAAAACAACCAAGATAATCAAGATAACTAGAAAATTTATAAGTTTCCAAAAAATCTTTAACAGCAGGAAGATCTTTTAGCCCCACCTCCTTCCACCTTGGTTCTATCATCTTCACTGGATTAAGATGAATATAGGCGAACATATGTCGGAGATATTCGTCCCAACTCAAATGCTTAAGACGGAAACAACTTTCAAACAAACTCCCCCTCTTCTTATGTCGAGCGTTAAAATACATAGTATAAGAAGTCGCAAGCTTGTGCATAAACTTACTAATCCCTCCCTCTTCAATTTCTTTAAGAAGCAAGTGATAGTGATTATCCATCAGGCACCAAGCACCAATAGAGACAAGGGTGTCTCCTCGATCAAATAAAAATTCTTGGCCATAGGTCAAGTTCTCGAAATCAAAAGAATTCCGACCGTTAGTTAGATAAAGAAGCTTAACAAAGCGTTCTTTATCTTTATCGTCAAGAAAAATTAAACGATCACCATTACCGTGATTGAAGATATGATAAAACTCATCAAGAGAAATCTCAATGTTACGAGACATTGATTATATTATAACACAAACAGTACCGAGGGGGAGGCGAAGCCTCCCGGTATTCCCGGTATTGTTTATATTATACCATAAACCAAGCCTGGCGTGAGGTTCGACCTCACGGGATGACCTCACGGGATGGATTCACGGAATTTTTATTTTTGACAATCATGATGAGAATCACAAGGGAAAATATTCAGGGGGTCTGATGATAAGTAGTTAAGATTCGTCTTGCCTTTGCTATCCATACAGACAGCTTTATTCCATCCACTACTCTTACTAGAAGGCAACCAAGCATAAAGACAGTAATCTGAGGTTGCGGTTTTACTTGGTGTTTTCATTATACCAGCGTATGGTAAGCTGGTACCTAAATTTTTTCCTGAATTAGGAGGACAAATAACACCCTGCTGAGTGCAAACATCTAGTCTTAAATTAGAAAAATCAGAAACAGAATAAAGTTCACTTAACTTAAGGGCATTACCATTCTGACGATTCAATTCAACGACAGTCTTAGCTTGCTTAAGATTAGAGATAACTCGACTATCCTTAGCCTTAGTTCTTGCGGAACTAAGACCAGTTAAAACGACCCCTGATAAGATACCAATAATAGCGATAACGACGAGCAACTCAATTAAAGTGAAACCTTTTTTCATAATATTTTTTTCTAAACCCCGACGCTTCGGTCGGGGTCCCGACTTTTACGTCGGGATTTAATTAATAACTAATAAACATTATAAAACTAATGATATAAAAAGTACACACAATAAAAAGAACAGGATTGCTCCTGTTCTTTTTATTATAATGACACGAGTATTGTCTTAGATAAGATTCAAGCTTCCTTTCTACGGATTACAACTGTCAGCGGCTGTACAAACAACATCTCCTCCCGATGTCGCTGAGACACACTTAGCACCACCAGTAACAGCGACTGAGACACAAAAATTACTAGCATCAGCATAACAGATTGGAGCTACTCCCGCCTGGAGAGTAATGTCAGCAACAAGAGCTGGCAAACTAGCATCGGCTGATTCATCAATAGCGGTACCAGAGCAAAGACTGGCGTAACTTCCGCCATCAGCGACAATCTCAGCGATTGTTCTCATTTGAGATAAACCAGCAATTGCCCTAGCCTCCTTAGCCTTAGTACGAGCACTGTTCAAACTTGTCAACACGATACCTGACAAGATACCAATAATAGCGATAACGACGAGTAATTCGATGAGGGTGAAGCCCTTCTTTAGAAAACTTTTTTTCATGAAAATTAAATTAATTTTAAACTAATAATTATTAATAATATTTTTTCCTCACCCCGCCAGACCTCGGGCTCACCAGAGGTCTGGCGGGGGTGGGGCTTTTTTATTTCGACTTAAGCTTTATTTTACACCAAATGAGGTAAATAGGACAAGGGGGATAACTACTTACTAGGAGGGAATTTGATTCTTGGGTCGAACGAGATTGGAAGCTAGAGCATTGATGTCTTCCTTGTTACTTTTAGAAATAAAGCCTATCTTATCATCTAGGGTCCTCAAATCTGTCTTGATAACTGCGACATCCGTTTTAATAATATCTAATTCTTTCCCTATCCGATCAAAATGTAGATCAATTTGCTCGAAACGCAAGTCTACTTGTTCAAATTTGCCATTCATCTCAGAAAAACCTTCGGCTGTACTAATAGCTAGATTATTTAAATCAGTAGAAACCCCAGAAATTAGCTTAGCCAAATCTCGCAAGGTTATCTCTTTTTCGTTTTTGATGACTTTTTTCATAGCAAAAAAATAAATTGGTAATTATTCTATTCTACACCCAGACAAAGCTAAGACAAGGGTAACAAAAAGTTTATAACCCGCCAGACCTTTGGGCGGCCTCTCAAGGTCTGGCGGGGAGAAGGGGGGAGAAAAAACACCGCTCACCCGCCCAGACCTCAAGTGAACCCCGCCTGCCTTGCGTTGCGAAGCATTGCGGGCAGGCCGAGGTGTGAGCGGGCAGTTTCTGCTTATTATAGTCCTTGGGCCAAATTATAGATCGGGACAAGGACCGAAGTCAGAAGGACACCCACACCCACACCGAGGATAACAATCATAATTGGCTCGATGAGGCCCACAAGAGTCTCGACCTCATTCTCTACCTCTCGTTCGTAGAACTTAGAGAGTTTGTCGAGAACGAAGCCTAATTTACCCGTCTCCTCACCAATCTTGACCATCTGGACCATAACCCCAGGGATCTCATTGTAACGACCAAATATATCGGACATCGAGCTACCAGCCTTGATCGCCTCCCCCGCTTCTTGAAGGATATTTTTATACACATCATTGCCCACGACGTCACCCGTAATCTCTAAGGAGCGAACCATCGAGATACCGGAGGAGAGCATGGTGTTCATGTTGTCGGCAATACGAGCTAAGTAGAGTTTCTGATATAGTTTGCCAACATAAGGGACAGCGAGCTTGAACTTAGACCAAGCCAAACGACCAGTGTCGGTGGTAATATAACGACCAAAGTAAGCTCCAGCCAAAGCGAGAAGGATAATAATCGGAATACCGAAGGTCGCCGCAAAACTACTGAAGCCGATAACCACTTTGGTATAGATCGGTAATTCTTGACCGGTCTCAATAAGGATATCGGACAAACGAGGAATGACGAAGACGACCATCAAGATCATCACCACCACGAAGGATCCAATAACGAAGGCTGGATAGATAAGGGCATTGGTAGCTCGAGAAGTAAGGGCGTAAGAACGATCGAGATAATCGGCAAGATAAGTAAAAGATTCGGAGAGCTTACCAGACTCCTCACCAGCTCGCACCATATTGATATAGAAATCGGAAAAGGCCTTGGGATGCTTGGCCAAAGCAGCCGAAATGGGGATACCACCCTTGATGTCGTCAGTCACCTCGATGAGAGCATTTCGTAGGAAAGGGTTAGAGGCTTCGGTAGCAAGAAGGCGGAAGGTGGCCAACACCGAGACCTTAGCCTCGAACATAGTGGCAATCTGGCGAGAGAGCATCACGATCTCCTTGGTCTTGACCGGACTGACAAAAGGCAGGTTGAAGGATAATACCCCCCTCTTCACATCTTCGGGGCGAATAGAGACGATAACAAGACCACGGCGCTGGAGAGAACCAATGGCAATGTCGATGTTAGGGGCATCAATACTCCCTGCTTGCTCACTCCCCGCTTTATCAATTGTTTTGTAAATAAATAACATATAATTTAGATAAGTTTAGTTAAGCTATCTGGATTAAGTGAATAACGGAAGGCGTTGTCGGCAGTAATCTCGCCATCACGGACAAGCTCAGAGAGTGAGCGGTTGAGATCTACCATCCCCTCCTGGGTGCCAGTCTCAATGAGAACGTCAATCTCGGCAGTACGACCCTCACGGATAAGGTTGGCCACGGCATCATTATTAACAAGAAGTTCGTAAGCCGGGATAAGACCACCCGAAATACGCGGAATCAAACGTTGTGAGAAGATACCCAAGAGAGAGCTGGCCAGCTGAACTCGGATCTGGTGTTGTTGATTGCCGGGGAAAGAGTCGATAATGCGGTCGACAGTCTGTGAGGCACTGTTGGTATGGAGGGTCGAGAAAACCAAGTGCCCAGTCTCGGCAGCGGTAACAGACATACTAATAGTCTCGGGGTTACGCATCTCGCCAATCATGGCCACATTCACATCTTGGCGGAACATCGAACGCAGAGCAGTATAGAAATTCTTAGTATCGAAGCGAACTTCGCGTTGGTCGATAATAGAACGATCACTAGTGAAGATATACTCCACGGGATCCTCAATAGTAATAATGTGCTCGGAGCGTTCTTTATTTATCATCTCGATCATCGCAGCGAGGGTAGTAGACTTACCTTGACCGACAGGACCCACCACCAAGAAGAAGCCTTGCTTCTTGTTGATAAAGTCGGTGAGACGATCGGGCAGGTTAAGCTCCTTGAGCGACTTGACCTTCATTGGTATAAGGCGAAGAGCAACTCCGGCCATCCCCTTCTGGAAGAAGGCATTGCCTCGGAAGCGGATCTCAGCTGTCGGATTGTAAGAGAAGTCTACCTCGCGTTCTTCGAGAAAAATCTTCTTGTTCTCATCGTTCAAGATCTCCATGGCGAGACCCAGAGTATCTTCGGGAGTTAGAACGGGCTTCTTAACAATGGGGATGAGATCACTAGAAACGCGGATCGTCGGATGACGGCCGGCTGTCAAGTGCAAGTCCGAAGCGCCCTCTTTGGCGACGACGAGGATTAATTCTTCTATTTCTTTGCGATAATCTTTCATTTTATTTTGTTATTTTTTCCCGCCCGCCAGACCTTGGGCTCCCTTAAGGTCTGGCGGGAGTGAGGTGGGGCGATAATCTTTCATTATAAAAATTTTTAAGTCTTGGAACCGACAATTTCTAGGACTTTATCGACAACTTCTGTCGGGGTGGCACTAGCCTTAACAATGTATCCGTCGGCACCCAAGCTAAGCCCTCTCTCCACATCTTCTTTCTGTCCAAGATTAGAAAGAACAATTATGGATTGCTTACTATCAAGCTTCTTCTCGGTAAGACGCTGTATAAGCTCGAAGCCATCCATCCCCGGCATGACAATATCAACGAGGAAAATATCTGGTTTAAGTCCAGCCTCAACCTTAGACAAGGCTTCTGGTGCATCACTCGCAGTCTCAACGACAAAGTCACGCTCAGAAAATTTTATAGAGTACATCTCTGATAAGAATTTGTCATCGTCAACGATTAGAATAGAATATTTTTTATTTGCCTCCATATTACTTTATTTATTATATTATAATTTGTTCACTTCTTCAAAAGGAATAATCCCCTGAGCTGACTTAATTATCGCATCTTCTCGCATAGAGATAAAGCCTTGACTGCGAGCATACTTATAAATTTCGTTTTCGCCAGGATTTTTCAAAATAATACGCTCCAATTCCTTGTCGATTGTTAAGAATTCGAAGACAGCGATACGCCCCTTCGTCCCTGATGGACAAGTGGCACTCTTCTCGGCTCGATAAATGGTGGAGATATCAGGAATCTTGCTTCTAAACTCAGCTGGAAGATCCTCGAATTGCTTGTCGACCATGACCCGCATACTGTCCTCAATAGGGAAAGCTTTCTTGGTATCTTCGCACAGAACAGGAGCCAGACGCTGAGCGATAGCAAGCACTAGAGTTGGTGGGATAAGATAAGACTCTATCCCCATGTCGATAAGACGTGGGATAGCACCGATAGAATTGTTGGTGTGCAAGGTGGAGAGCACCAGGTGCCCAGTAAGAGCTGCTTGGATCGCAAGCTTAGCTGTCTCGGCGTCACGCATTTCTCCCACCATTACAATATCAGGATCCTGACGCAAGATACTACGTAAACCACTCGAGAAAGTATAATCAATCTCGGGCCGAACTTGCGATTGAGAAACTCCGGCGATATCATACTCAATTGGATCCTCAAGACTGACGACGTTGTAACGCTCGCGGTCAAGATGATTTAACATCGCGTAGAGAGTAGTAGTCTTACCCGAACCAGTTGGTCCGGTGATAAGAATGAGGCCGTAAGGCATATTGAGAGCCTTCTTGACTTCTTCTTGTTGTTCGGTAGACAAACCGATAGAATCAAGTGTCACACTCCCCTTAGTCGGATCAAGGATACGCATCACAATCTTCTCACCCCAATATGTCGGGAAGGTGGAGACACGGAAGTCAGCCTTACGCCCCTCGAAAGAATAGGAAAAACGGCCATCTTGAGGCTTGCGCTTCTCGTCTAGTTTGAGATTACAAAGAATCTTAATACGAGCAACCATTGAGTCGTGGACAGACATTGGTGGAGTAAGACTAGTGTAGAGCACACCGTCAACACGAAAACGAACCTTGATCGATGTCCCAGTAGGCTCGATATGAATATCGGAGGCGCCACCCGAGAGAGCATTCTGAATGATAACTGAGACAATCTTAGTGATGGGGGCATCCTCAACAATATTGGCACCTTGCGCTCTTGCTTGATCAGCTCCATCTTTCTTAAACTCGGCTACCGATTCTTCGGCAGCAGCAATCTCCCTCTGGATATCGCCGACCACCACGCCGGAATTACCACTATAATCCTTGTAACTTTGGTAACCAACATCGAAATCTTTCTTAGAAATTAGATATATTTTAAACGGGACGCCAGATCTGGTCCCGATAAACTGCAAGGCATCAAGAGCCTCAGTATCCTCAGGGTCCACCATTCCCACTTGTAAGACTCCATCAGTAACACCAAAAGGAATAAAACGGTAAGTCCGAGCGGACTCCTCCGAGATATACTTAAGAACCTCAAAAGGGATCTTGCTATCTTCTAGCTTCTTAGTTGGGATATTGTAATTATCGTCCATTGCTTACTCAACAATCGTCTCAAGATCATCCCCAAGAGGGAGATCAGAATCGTTTGTTGTTGTAGTTGTAACGTCATTCTGACTTAGAGTACTCACCCCTGTTGCCGGAGCAAAAGGATTGGCTCGTCCAACCGGTCGGTCGCTAATTGGTTTGCCAAAATCTTTTAACTTATTTTGGAAAATATCGCTAGAAAGAAGATCTTTATTATCTAGAGTGACCTTATCGATATTGCTCAGAATATCGATAAATTCATAAGACTGCCTGGTCGCTTCATCGAGAGGAGCTCCAAAGTCATCAATATTGGCACCACTCATAACAGTAACTCCACCAGCGGGAGCCTCTTCGGCGATAAACTTGGTATAAGCCCAATAGGCACCCAAGGCAACAACGACAATTAAAACGATGTAGATTATTTTATCTTTCATATATTACTTAACCCAGTGGGTCTTAATTTCAAAATTATATTGATTAACCCCCTTATCGTCGACACTAAAGGAGAGCGAAGTAACATCAGCTACCCGCAAACTATTGGCCAAATTATCAAGGAAGTTTAAGAGTGATTCATAATCACCAGCAACTGAGAAAGAGAGATAGGTATCGGCGATAATATTCTGACTAGCAGCCGAAACATTGGTCGAGAGACCCTCCAAGTCGTTGTTTGCGCCACCAGTATCGGAACCACTGCGAACCTTCACATTCTTGATAGTCATACCTTGAGTCTCGGCGATATTATTGATATCGATAATAAGGTTGATGTTGTCGATATGATCGGGAATAAATTTGTCTAGCTTGGCCAAGTCTTCGGTCGAAATATTCTTCTCAGCTTGCTCAAGGCTAGCAATCTTATCCTTAAGTTTAGCGGCATTAGTAAGAGCCTCGTTTAGCATCTGCTTCTCAGCGAGAAGTTTCTTAAGACCTTGAGGCTTGTCGCCCAGGAAGATACCTTGCATTGTCGGGTCGCTACTACCATTCAACACCACGCTACCAGCCGAGAAGACAATGACACCCGATAAGATCAAACTGATGATAATGAAAATTAGTCGTGCCATATTGCTAGTTTTGGTTATATGATAATAAAGACGGTTCGACCACTAAAGTTAATTTAAAAGAAACTTGGCCTTTCTGATCTACGTTGAATTCAGAGAAGGAAAAGTCACGAATTCCCTTATTCGTTTCAGTAGCAAAAACTTTTTGTTGGAAAGCAATATCCTCGTAGCTCTTAGCAATACCGTTGATAGCAACGGTAACAACATCACTGTCTCCCCGATACTCGAATTTCTGATATTGGATATTAGCCCCAGTATAAGCGCCCAGCAGGTCGAAGAGTGGTCGCAAGGTAATATGAGTGCCTAAGACACGAGAACCGTTCTTAAGTTTGGTATCGAGCTTCTTAAGATCTTCGAGCTTTTGCTTTTGGAATTCTCGAACTTCGACACCGAGAGAATCACGCAAGCCACAAGAGCCACTGCCCCCCTCCTCAGTAACACAAGGATTGTTTATCTCATTGTAGACCATGGTCCGATATACATAGATACCGGCAAGATAAATTAAGGAACCAGCCAGAATAAAAAGAGAAACAATAAAAAAGATACTCACTGGTTCGCGTCGCTCACGGAGATCGGTGCGAATGGTATCTTTAGGAATAAATGATGTTGGTATTTTGCTATCCATAAAAAATTAAATTATTTTTTCGACCCTTAGAGGTCTTCGAGTTTGCGTAGAGCTAAACCAATAGCGACAGCGAACTCGGGACCGGCTTCTTTTAATAAATTGTTTAGAAAGGCGGGAGCTTCGACCTTGTCGAAAGGTAGACCAAGCACGACAGGTACTCCCATTATCCCTTTTGCAATATCTAGAATCCCCTTCAGAGTAGCGCCTCCTCCAATCAGAACGACTTTGTTGATGGAGCGCTTATGTTCTTTCTGATATTTTACCATAACCTTGTTGGCTTCGGCAAAGATGTATTCCACAGTTGGGCTAATCATCTCGACCAAATCCCCTTTTTCTATATCCCCGACCAAGCCCAAGCGTCGCTTGACCTCTTCGGCCTTGGCAAAAGGAATACTAAGAGACTTAGAAATAGAGATAGTGATATCTTGAGAACCCTTAGGAATAGTGTGGGAAGAACGAACAATGCCATAATCAACAATAGCGATCTTGGCCGAACCGGCTCCGATATCGAGAATAGCCGTAGCCGAAAGATCGTTGGGCATGACCGAACGAATAGAACTGAAGGTCTCAATCTCGAAAGCGTCAACTTGAAGATTGAGCTTGCTAGCGATAGATTGATATTCGCGAACAGAATCCTTGTGGATAGAAGCAATGAGGACCTCCATCTTGCGACCACTAGTCCCACCATCTGGTGAAGGGACCTCCTCCGAACTCTGAGTACTAGCATCAACAGCGGGAGCAAAATCAGACTGACTGCGTGGCACAACCCACCAATCAAGAATAACTTCAGAGATAGGAACAGGCACATACTTGCGAGCCTCAAGAGGAATAACCTCGGGCAGACGAGCCTCGGGCATCTCAGGGATCTCAGCCGAAACAATTAGACTATGGCTAAGAGGAATAGCGATCGCCCCAACCTTCGCCGTGACATTAGCCTCTTTAAACAAGTCACTAATCAACTCAACATACTTGTCAGTCGAAAGTGGTGTAGCTTGTCCCACAGCCAAATCATTATAAGGACCGCAAGCCAACTCACCATAGGTCTCGAGGATAGCCTTGCCGTGTTCCTTGCGCAACTGGACAACCTTAACAGAAGATATACCCAGATCAATAGCCACCGCGCTCCTCTCTTTGGGGCGGATGCTTTGGGAAACAGTTTTTTTTAAATTATCTAAAAAGCTCATGCGTATGATTCGCCTAATTTGCTATAATTATAGCATGAGGAAGCTGAAGCCTACTAATTTTTTCCAGCGAATTATCCACAAGTCTCTTGATCTGGTCTTCCCCCTTCACTGTTTTGGTTGTCAGAAAGAAGGTGTGAGGTTATGTCGAGACTGTCTGAACTCCCTACCGAGAAGTTTTTGCTCTGGTGAAGAGAAAATTTTCTCGGTCTTCGATTATAATTCGCCGATTGTTAAGCAAGCGGTCTGGTCTCTAAAATATAAACGAGCAATAGATCTCGCTGAGACCTTCGCGAGGACAATGAGCGAGACCCTGCTCGAAGAACTTGCCGACAAACTGATCTCGGGTCCAATCATCTTAATCCCCGCCCCCCTCTCAAAAGCCCGTCGTCGCACCAGAGGCTACAACCAAGCCGAAGAACTCGCCCAACAAATGGTCACCTTCAACCCACAACAATTTAGTCTCGAGACAAATTTAATTAAGAAAACAAAAGATACCCCGACTCAAGTCTCAATAAAAAATCGTGCAGAGAGATTGGCAAATCTTAAGGGGGCTTTTATTGTCAATCCGAATTGTGCGATATCCAATCTCAAGGCTCCCCGAGATTGGATATCGCACAATTCGGGCACCATTTTCGTCATTATCGACGACGTCTCCACAACAGGGGCTACTATTGGAGAAATTCGCCAGATTCTTAAAAAAGCGGGTATTAATCGCACTTATGGCCTTGTTCTGGCTCACGGTTAAGCAAAATTGACGCAATTACAAAAACGTATTACAATAGAGAAGGATCTTTCCTCTTCCAATGGGGAAGAGGCACAACAAAAGGAGAAAAATTTTGTCTGTAGTCATAATAACCTGGCTGGTAGTGATTGCCAATAATCACGAGCTACCACCGCCAGAAGGGATTATGATGACAACCTCTTACTATGGGTCAGAATTCCAAGGTCGCAAGATGGCCAACGGAGAGAGATTCGATCCAAGAGAGATGGTTGTCGCCCACAAAAGGCTCCCGTTCGAAACTAAACTTCTGATCGTCAATCCGACCAACTACAAGAGGGTCATTGCCACAGTTAAAGATCGTGGACCCTATGTTGCCGGCCGGAACTTGGACGTCTCAACGGGAGTTAAGAAAAAATTGGGTCTTGAAATGGGAAAGAAAGGCACAGCACCCGTCGAGGTGTATATCCTTGAATAACCATTCGAGCCCAACAAAGGGTCGCCGACGCTCAGCGCGGTGACCCTTTCTTTTTTTATCTAAAATGTCAAACACCTGGTGTTTGACATTTTTTTGAAGTCTCGTAGTTAAGCGAGGATTGTCCCGTTTAAAAAGCCTCTCGCAGACCAAATTAGCATGGTCTCCGAGCATAGCGAGGAGTAATTTGGTCGAGAGGAGCACAGAATTTTCGCTGGAAAATTCTAATGCGAGGTTTTTAAACGGGACAACCCGAGCGCCTACATCAACAAACGCACCAAGCGAATCTCGGCGTAAGAAAAACCGGACCCTAAGATATTCTTGGCGGGGCCAAGCAAATATTGGCCATTGGTCATCCCTCCCTTAACTAGGGCTTGGCGAATTTTCTTAGCTCGAGCGACGGGCATATTCTGTGAGAGATATTGCAATTGGACATTGGGGTCTTGAGCCTTAATCTTCTCTAAGTGGTCAAGGATAGTATCGGGTGTCAGGTTACGTTCGCGTGCCATCTCCGGTAGAGTCTTCCCCTCTTCAACAAGAACTTTGGTCTTATCCACAGTGCTAACTTTTTTTGCTTTTTTTTGCCCACTACTCGCACCGATTTTCGTTAAAAATCTCTTCTGTTTCGCTTCTTTGTCTGACTTCGAAAGAGCCTTAATCTCAGCGATGTGATTATCTGACTGCGAGCGGAACTTCTGATTAACTTCTAAGACATCTTCATTGATAAGGAAAGCTTGAGCATTGAGCCCCTTAAGAGAGAGACCATCTAGAGTACGTACCCGAGAAAGAGCCACATAGCCCATCCCCGATTCGAAAGCTTGAGAGAGATCAATCTCAGCAGAATCAAGAGAAAGCCCTTGGCTCTTGTGCACCGTAATAGCCCAAGCTAAGCGCAGAGGGTATTGGGCCAACTCTGCCTTTACTTTGCCATCTTCCTCTATTCGCCAATTGGCTAGTGGGACATTGATAGTCTTCCCTTTTGCTGTCTTCACGACAATACTATCTCGACTACAACTTGAGACCTCTCCTAAAGTACCGTTAGCATAACCTAACTCATAATTATTCTTCACAAACATCACTCGAGCTCCCACCTTCAATTTAAGAACCTCAGGAGCTAGACAGCCCTTCTTGAGGTTCTCTACCATTCTCTCTCCCCCCCGACCAGACATCTGATAACGGTAAGTCTCTCCTGAAAGTTTCTCCAACTCAAGCTCGTTCTCCATATCAACATCGGCGTTGTGGGTATAGAGCTTGGTCGGAGTAGTAAACTTGATCTTTTGCCCCAAGCGCGACTGCAAAGACTGCCCCAACTCGGGCGTTAGCTCATTATCACGAATAGCATTCAGGATAGAGAGATAAAGTTTGTCTTGCTGGCGATGCTGTTCTTCGAGATAGCAAATCTTCAGACCAAGATTTTGCCAAGATCGAGACTGGTAAGCAAAATTGTTTTCTAAAAATTCTCCTTTCTTCCCCCTTGAAGAGACAGGAGGCAACTGACAAAAATCCCCACAGAAAATTATCTGGATCCCCCCAAAAGGTTCCTCGTTCCTCTTGAAGTGACGCAAAATAGCTTCAATCATATCGAGACGGAAGTCATGCAACATCGAAACTTCATCAATAATAAGAACCTCGGCCTGCGAAAGACGCTTCCAGAGATAAGACTTACTCTCTAAGTCTTCAAGATCATAAGGAGTTAGCTTGTCGCGAATACCGAGACCCGACCAAGCATGGATAGTGGTGCCCCCAATATGAGTGGCAGCAATACCAGTAGAAGCAGTGACTCCGACATTGGCACCATTATTCTTGAGATAAGTTATATATTCGTTGAGAAGATGAGTCTTGCCACTACCAGCCGCACCAGTAATAAAGGCATTGTGTCCCAACTTCAAAATTTCTAAGGCTTCACTCTGTGTCATGGGTCTATTCTAACAGACCTAGAAGCGAATCGGTAATTCGAAGGCAATTTCGCCTTGAGGAAGACCCGAGGGGTTAGCATTCTTCAAAATAATTGTGCCCTTCTTGGCGTAGTCTTGGTTAGTCGGGTTAGCTGGTTTGGCAAATTTAAGCTCCGCCTCGAATGGGGTAAAGTCAGATGTCATCCAACTGCCAAGCAATTGAGCGGGAACTTCAGCAATAATCAAACCATCCCAATTGGTTAAGATAATCGGGAAACTCGCCTCGAAGGACCAACTCCCCCGAACCTCACCCGTGATCTTAAGTGGGCTAGTGATAGTATCACCACTTTTAATATTCAGATTGCGAAAAATATCTTCAATCTTAGGATCAGAGCAAGAAGCAAACTCACAATTGGGGCCAACTCGGCCAACAGTCGAACCGTCGGGGCAAAGTCGAGCTTCTTTAGTACAAGCAACCGGTTCTACCTTCTCATCTAGCGGGCATTCATTACGCAAGAGTGCCCACTCTTCGCACTCGCTCCCGTCAGGGAAAAGACAGTAGCCGACCTGACCGTCCCCTTCGTCGCGAATATCTAAAGTTCCCCCCACTTCCTCGCAATTCACTGAGGCGGGATTAGGTAGACCAACTACTACTTCGTCGCTTCCACATTTCGGCCAACAGATAAGATCCGGAGCAAAAGTCTTCACTAAAATTAGACCCCCAAAAAGAATCACTAACAAAACTACCAAGATTAAAATATTTCGTTTTTTCATATTTTTATAAAAATTAAGTTTCTAAGCAATAACCTTATTCTAGCACACAAAAACCTGAACGGCTCAAGTCGTTGAGCCGTTCAGGTTGGTATAAAAAATAACCATCTAAAAATGGTCATTTTACGGGCGATACCTTTTGGACGAAATCCGAACCAAAAAGGTAGCTCAAATTCAATGGCCTTGATAAAAGTATACAGGAATTAAGGCGTATCTTTAAGGTTCATCCTGAGTGGTTTGAGGTGCCAAAGTCGAAGTTTACAAAAGGTAAGAATGAGGTTGATTATTCCGCATAAAAACTCTCCGCGCACATATCCCACCCGCGAAGGGCAGAAGGGGTCGCCGGCGGGGCTCCCTATACTACTACGTTTTCCGTTTCTAAAGCCTCTTTCCGTTTTTTCTCTAACTCTTCTTCGAGTTTTTTCTTTTCGTCCGCTACTCTTTCGGGTGACACTTTCGGGAACAAGTCTGTCCCAAGAATCGCATACATTAGACCATACGGAGTTCTCTTTTTTTGCTGGTAATAAGCCCTCAAAAATGCAACTGTTTCTTTCGTATCTTCCTCAGCTTGAACAAAACTTATTTTAAACCTATCGCTCTGCTCCAGAATGTTTGTATTAAAATTGAACCATTCTTGTACGTGGTCGCTATCAAGAAATTTGACGGATGTTTCCTGATAACTACCAAAAAATTTACTTAAATCGGTAGCCAAACCTTTATAAGCGAAATCTAACTTGAGTACTTTGTTTACCAATTGAAGATTGCGGATTCCAAAATACTCCCGCTCAAAATATACGTAGTCTCTGAATGAGCATTGGTATAACCTATTCTCTTTAAGAGCTTGTTGCCACTCATCAAAAAATGATTTGTTTATACTATTACCACCTAAGTTTATCGCCAAAATTATTTCAACTTTTTTCAGCGCCATCATCTCGGCACCATGTCTTTTGTAAGATTCTTTGACAGACCACAGCAAAAAAGCAAAGAGGACAGAGACAGCTCCTGCCGTAATAACTTCTATATTCTCTAAAAATATCTGACTGAACCACATGGCAATAATGTTGTTATTCATAATCTATCACCCTTTGCGTTTTCTTGTCCTCGGGAATACTTTTGATGTCCGGCTTTCGATACTGAATATAAGTTAGGCCGTTGTCCCGTTCATCGTTCAAGAGACTTTTCAGTTTTGGAAAAAACGCTGTACTAATTCCGGTTCTTTCGCCATCCTCAAAAGTATCTAGCCATAAAAGAGCATGTCTTTTGTTTCTTTTCATTTCAATCACTGTGAGTGAATTGTTGTTATGACTCATGATCACAACATATTCGTATTCAGCGTTTGCTTTTAATTTTCGTGCTTTCTGTATAGCTTTATTGACCTTCCCATGTAACACCGAAGAATCTAATGGTAAAAATGTGCTGGTGAAACATCTGCTCTGTCCGATAGTTGGAGAACTGATAACTAAACAATCATGTCGAAAGCAAGTACCAACATGTTTGTCTCTTTCTCCGCTGTACTCAATAAACAAAATATCAGGTTGCCAATTTAAACCACTCTCATTGACATATAAGCCTGTGAAAGCCCCTCCTATGCCTATTTCAATAATGTTATTGAGCAGGTCATAGCTTTGAAGTATTCCCAAGATTAGAGTGAGATGTTCGTTTGAAATATGTCCATCGTTTTTTATATCTGCTATCCAATTCTGAGCACGTCGTTGAAATTCCTCTGGTGGATTGCCCATTTGGACTAAATCCTGATCATCGTGGATTACATTTCCTTCCCTCGAATTGAAGTTAATGATTTTCGGCCCGTTATCGTAATAAGCCATAGCCAACTGAACCGTACGATCTTGCGGAATAATATTTTTAAAAAGCGCGACGTCCAGCGCCTCTCTTGGAGACTTACCACTTTGTATCTCTGCAAAAATGTCTTTTGCTATCGCATGTGCATGAATATAACTACCAGCAAATGCAACCCCAAGCTTGTTATCAGAGAAAATTTTTACCACTCTTTCTTCAACCCTTCTGCCTTCTACAACTTCAAGGAAGTGCTCTCTACCAAAACTGGACGTATCTACGTCCAGTGAGTCTACGGTCTCTCCGGTTGTCGTGACAGCTGAATCTGCGGCCAGAAAAACCTCTTTATCTGTTTTCCAAGCTGATGCGTAGGTCATGGTAATTCATATATCTTTCTACCACGGTGCTCTAAAGTCGATTATCTTTAATTTGCCCAAAACAATGCGGTCAAAATCGTAGTCATACCACCTAACATCATCAGGCCATGCTCTCCGAAATACTTCCTTATCTTGCGTAGTATTGTAGAGAAGTTTTGAATCGTCCTCACCAAAATTTTGAAGGATTTCAGCATAACAATAACCTCCGCGCTCAGAGTAGCCATGGCCCATTAGCTGATGTGTTCCGATTCTCGAATCGTTGTAATAGGCTACCTTAGTGATAGCAAGATCTTTACATTCTTCTTTGGTCGTCAATAACTCAGATCCCGTCACTCTGTAAGGTAATTCTTCCTGTCTTTCGCCGAATAAAAATGAGACGACCAAAACCAACAAAAGTACTATGAAAACCGATTTGATTCTATTTTCTTTTATCCATTTCATATTTGTTAATATTGAACACCTAGAACCTTTATTTTACCTCGGTTCAAAGTTCCCAATCTGGCGGTGTTTTTTGATTGATGTTCGAACATTTTTTGACGAAAATCCTGAAAACTAATTTGGACTCGGCGGGGCAAACTATTTTTCTGGGGGAATGGAATTGCCCCGCCTCGGCTTCCGTCCCGCCCGCAGGAGGGGTCTGGGGAGGAATGCGGGCGGGATTTTGAACCTTTCCTTTTTCGCTTCCGAATTTCGTGCCAGTTGAAAACTGGCGCGCCACCCAATTAAAAAACATTAATAAGACTTCAACTCAATTATAGACTTATCTAATAATTCTTCTATCTTTTTTTCTGATAAATCCCCTGAAATTATTTTTTTAATTGTAGGCGTGTTTTCTTTTTTTATATCAAGCAACATCTCTGATATTTTTGATTTCTTAAACCACGGAGAATTAACGCTAAAATAATTTTCGGTATTAATGATATTTTCCCCGTTTCTTGATAGTGTAAATTCTTGGAATTTCTTACTAAATTTAAACATCGCATACGCAGTACCCAATTGAACAATTGTTTTAATTTGGTCTATGTTTTCATCTTTTAATTCGGGACACCATATCGGGCTATTTTTATATAGAACATTTTTAGCTGTATCGGTCGCAATTCCAGAATGAGTTAGAGCAAAAAAGAAAAAGAATAGTCCTCTCAGGTCGCCCACTTTTTTCTGCCATTCCTTGATGTAATTTAGCGCCAGTTCATTTTTTTGAATGAAGCTAAACAATTTACAAGTTCGTGAATTTTTTACATCCTCAATTGTTAGTAGTGGACTTGGATCTATAAAAGTAAATGCATATTTTCTTGTTATCGGCACTGCGTTATAGAATCTTGTCGGATATGTCGCTAAATAATCCCAAAGATAATGCCAAGCCATAATTGGACCATCAATTGATCTAGGAATACTGAAAACACAGCCTCGTTTTTTCTTTTCTTTTGGCTTAATAGCAATGTCATACCCATTGGCTTTATCAGTAGCAACAATAAAAACTTCATCATTACCAATCGTGGTATTGAGAATTACTTTATTTAAATCCAAGTTTAAAAATTTACTTTCAAGATGGAGTAAAACTTTTTGATCGTCTCCAGTCTGAGAATTGATTGCTCTAAAAATATCTTTAAAATAAACTTTTTCATCTCTATCCTTAGAGAAGTTAATAATTTTTGCTTTATTAAAGATCTGATCAGATAATTTCCTATATTCCTCCTTCATTTTTAATTTTCTGTCATCGTTGTCTAAATAACTTGGTTCCCAATTTTTATACTGTTTCAAATCAAAGAGTTCTTTAATTTTATTGTGATCTTTAAATAGGTCGTAATAAATAAAATCTTTTTTATTCTCAGCCTTTATAACATCTTTATCTAGTTGAAAAACTGAAAAAGCGATTGTTAAATTAGAATTCAAATTATCAAAAAATTTCTTTCCATTAATAATAAATCCGCCAATAAATTTGGCATGGCTGGATATAAATTTTCTAAATTCGTCATGCTCACCTCGCCCAGGATTAAGCCAGTTTGTTGGCGAAAATGTAGCAATGTATCCATAATAATTATCAAATAAGTAAAAAGTTAAGGCTTTAAGGATAAAAAATGAAGATAAATCATTAGATCTTATTTTATTAGAATATAAAATCTTCATAAATTCTTCACCGAGATATGTTTGATCTCTCGATACGCCAATTTTATTTCCAATCTGTCCCTGTTCAACCCAAGTGTTTTTCCCCCTGTATGGAGGATTCATTATTATTAGAAGTGGATTGTCGATGAAATTTCTACCATTTTTTTCAACAATTGAATTTAACTCCTCAACCATATCCTCGCGAGTGGTTTGGAAAAAATCAATTTCTCTTTTTGGCACATTAATATGTCGATTTCTCATTATATCTTGGCTCATTTTTTTAATATCAGAGCCGATCACAGTAATAAAATCTTCTTGGGCTTTTAATAAATTGCCAGAACCAGCGGCTGGATCATAAAAATGACAAGTTTTTAAAATATCGACGGGTATCACTTTAGATAAAAACTCATAACAAAGATGGGATAAATCTGATTTTGTAAAGTATAATCCGATTGATTTTCTAGTTCTTTCGTCAGATATTAAGTTATCATAATCTTCATAAAGAACATCTAGGTTATTTATGATGTGATTCTTAAAGAATTCATTCAATCTATTAACATCACTAATATAATCAGCGTAAATTGTAACTGGACGATCAATCATTTCGCCTTGATCATTTTCTTCGGTGTAGTAAATACTGAAAGATTGACCCTGCACTTGAAAATTGGCGATTTTATTATCTCGGCTTAAAATACATTTTATTCCATCATTAATATGAACAGAGATTTCTATAAAAGTTCTTAAAACCAAATTTGAAATATACGGAAATTTAATGGACTCTTTTTGGATCAATTGAGCGTTAAAAGCCTCGGAAAATTCAAGGAACTTTGCTTTCAAGTTCATTCTGATAATGCTTATCTTTGCATCAGATACGGCGGTAAGCTCTTTATATAGTTCTAAAATTTCACTTTCACTTATTCCTTTTTGGGTATCTAAAATAAAGCTAAATTCAATAAATGGTTTTATGGTATTAAATTTAGTCAAAATTATATTTTGTAAATAAGAAGATAAATTTCTCTGATCATTTAAAAATCCGTTCAATGCGTCATCCCAATTTAATTTGGAGTAAATTTCTTGTAGGTTATCCTTATTAATAGAAATTTTGACTATTTGTGAGCCATTGAATAGCAGTACTTTACTAAATCTAAGTTCTGACGCAAATTTTTCGGAATTTGAGCATAAAATGTATTTTATTGCTTGCGTATATACAACATTTTCTTCTTGGTTAAAAAGAAGTTCATTATTATTTGTAAATTTAATTCCTCCCTTTTTAAATTCAAAAACCGTAAACACTTCGTCGCCAAAGGAAACTATTCCGTCCGTATAGAGCGTTTTATGATATTTAAGACGAGGTGCCTCAGCGCGCGAGGCTTTAAAACCAGGGATTCCATCAAAAAAAGAAACGAAAAAGTCTTCAACTGAACGCTCACGACTATCACTTTTTATAGTGTTAGCTTTCTTTTTTATTTCAGAAATAAATTTTAATTCAATTGTTTCGTCGGTAGTTTTCATAACTCTATTTAATTAAATCATCAACGCCAACTTCAAGTGCTTTGGCGATCTTAGTTAGCGTTTCAATAGTCGGGTTTGTATTAACACCATTTTCAACCTTAACAATGGTATTCAACGACAAATCGGCAAGGCGAGCGATCTTTTCGAGAGATAGCCCTTTCTTAGCCCGCAGTTTTTTTAAGTTATCCGCAATTTTATTGTTTGACATATCTTTCTCAATTGTATAACATTATAGTATATAGAATATAATATAAAGGTTTCTTTCTTGATACTATAATGATAACTAATTTTTATAAAATTGTAAATGAATCTTTAGGGAGTTCCTTGGCGTTGCCCGCGAATGGGTTGGGTGGGTCA
>Ga0265297_10004042_pt1 | contig 24852 bp, 24 predicted proteins | sample Munlanlwell13791_FD_192502 | JGI IMG/M metagenome (GOLD analysis project Ga0265297, IMG submission 192502) | Leachate microbial communities from a municipal landfill in Southern Ontario, Canada - Leachate well 137-91 | ecosystem: Engineered > Solid waste > Landfill > Unclassified | place... | reverse complement strand
GCGATGCCGGCGGCACGCTGGAGTACACGGGCTGGGTCATAGACGAGGACAGCCAGACCATTGATTGGTCCAACGCTTCCACCACGCCTGCGGTCGGAAGCACGTACCACGTGTGGCCGGACTCCACGGTCACCGCTCGCATCATGCTCACGGCAGCCGAAGCCGGCGCGGATTACAACGTCGGCACCTACACCGTCACGTCGTTCAGCGGCGTGGATATCTTCTCGTGTGAAAACGAGACAGCTGGATCCAACGGGTCAGACATGGAAACCGACGACGCTGCACGCGTTCGCCTCTTCGCACATATAGGCGCGCGCAACTCTGTCACCGATCTGGAGCAAGCGGTGGCGGAGATCGATGGGGTGAAAAACGCAGCAGCCTTGGACACGTTGGCGGTGGATCAGAAATACCCCACCAGCTGGGACGACGTGCCAGAAGATACTGTCACCGGCACGTGGCAAGAATTGCGACAACCGTGGTCGCCGGGCAGTACCATCGGCATCGTCAACTCCGTGACCTTTTCACTCTCGAAACTCGTGGACAACCCGTACCCGCTGCAGGTTTCGCTGCTGGCGAACGACTTGACCGAGCTCAAGTCTGTCAACGTGGACAGGAACTCTCTCAGCGCGCTTGGCGGCTCTGCTTTTCAAGAAGTAACCATCCCCATCCGGTATGCACCGATCGACAACTCGCTGACGTATTACTGGGACATTTATGGCAGCGGGTACACCGGGAACGTGCAATGGCGGGTTGGCACCACGACCGAAGGCTCGGGCATGTACATCGACACCGGGGCCGGTCTCGTGCCGGCCGCCGGGGCCGAGGGGGCGCTGGCATTCAAGACGTGGTACAAGACCAACGCCGTGACGGTGTCGGTCGATTTGGAAGATGGGTACTCGTTCGATGACGTTCAAGAGGACGTGATCGAGCTGCTGGACGACGGGTACGTGTTTCCGGGGATGGATATCGGGGTGAGCCAGGCAGCCGAGCGGCTGCTCTCGTTCGCCATCACGGTGGATATCTCGCGCGGGTACACGGCGGCCATCATCCAGGACCAGGCGGAAGAGGCGATCGAGAGCTACTTCGATGGACTCAAGCCAGGCTCGACCATCTACTATTCCAAGCTGGTGGCGGTGCTCATGGCCATCAGTGGAGTGCGCAGCATTCGTGCGATGACCATCACCGACGTGTCTGGCACGCTAACCAACAAGGAGACAGAATCTGACATCGTGCTGGCCACGACAGACGCCCCGAGACTTGGAGAGGTGACGGTCACCATTGGTAATGTACGATGACGTCGACTACATGAGCGGTGGGTTTAAAAAGGACACCGGCTCGCGTGTTGGCCACGATATCGTGCTGCTTGGGACTGTCAACGGCACGGACTGGACAAGGTCGAAGTCATCGCTCACGCCAGAAACCGCTGAACGTCCGTTCTATCTTTCCAACTTGCTCGCTGCAGACGTGGACGTTCCGGCTGGCTATGTTAGTGGATACGCGTACTATCATGGCACGGCTAATTACAGCGGGCCAATCTATACCACGCTTACCAGTTCTGCGACATTCGCAGAGCTGTTTCCAGGCGTTGTCGGATATGCGAGGACATACGTTAAAGACGTGGACGACAAGGATCAGGACTCGACATGGAGACTTGCCAGGATTCCGGGATACGTGGAGTACAGGAACGAGTACGTGGAAGACCAGTACGGGTACAGCGTGTCCAAGCCCATAACCATGTACGATGACCACGGCACGTGGAACTTGAAGTACGACACCAACTGTGCACTAGCATTTGATACCGGATATCGTCAGGGCAACGGGTTCTTCGAGTTCACGTTCATGATACCGTCGCCGCCAAGGGACATCGTGCTGAACGAGGAGTACGGGCTGGCACTGACTGTCATGAACCAGGCATCTGGCACTATTAACAGCTTGCCCATCATGAGCATCTATGCCGGCGTTCATTCCCGATCAACCACTCCAGTCATCACGGTTGGAGAGATTTACATATCAGAGACCGGCTCGTATGCCATGCTGCCGGCAGAGACTGTCAATGGTGAGATGGAATACGACACGTGGTACAGGCTCGTGGTGAGATTCGAGAACACCAATGCCGTCGCGTTTGAAAGCACGATGCTGCGAGCTAACGTGTATTTTGGAAAACTGGCAGACAAGACGCTCACGAAGCTAGAATGGTACAGGTACGCCGTTGTTAGTGTTGCCACCACTGAAATCGTCAGCCTCGACGACGACATGATAACCGACGAATATCTTGTTGGCGGAAGTTCTGCCATCGTCGCAGATCGTCCAGAATATGCTGCCATTCAAGCCGCCCTCAAGGCCGCGGGCATAACCCCAGAAAATCTTGATCTCACCAGTTTCGCGTTCTACACGGGCTTTGCCACGATAGGACTCAATGTTGGTAGCATAACCGGCGACCCCGCGTTCACGTGCCACCTTTCCAACATTTTCTGGTCGTGGGCGGACGAGGACGCGCTGGATCCCACGCTCGAATCTTTTGAAGGCGAAACAACCCCTGCTGCACTTTTCTTGCACACGCAATCCAAGATCGGGAAGAACGATGTCAGTCTGCGCATCTACTACCAGGACATGTACTTCACCGGGGAGTACACCGAGACCAGCGTTGGCGGGCTCACGATCAAGGAGCCAGTTTTCACGTACACCGGTTATGACAAGTACTTCGACGTGACCATCCCGGCTTTCACCAGTGCTGGCACGCAGTTCCATGACGAGACCTACCCGGCCAACGTCATTCAAATTGATGACGTGGAGATAATCGCCGGGAACGACGACGACATCATCCAGCTGTGGGCGGCGGTGGGAAACGGCAGCCGGCTGCTGCTGGGGCTGTCGGACAAGTCGGTGCTGGACGCAATGGACGTGCTCATGCGCCACGGCAACTTTCACCCCTTCCCGTGCCACCAGTGCTTCGGAACCAACCCGGAATGCGAGTATTGCGGGGGAAAAGGGTTCTGGAATGATGACTGGCGGGCGGTGAACGAGGACCTCGTGGATTATGCCAAGGCACGTGGGCTGCCCACGTCGGTTGCCGATGACGTGCTTCGCGGGCTGATCATCGCCGACAGCAAGTATCTCGTGCCCACGAAGAACAAGATAAAGGACTGGGTGGGCATGGTCTATGACTTGCAGCCAGACGAGATCGACGTGGACTACGACACGAAGGCGGGGGCTGGCGCCATCATCAGCGTGCCGGAAGTGCCTGGCCCCAACTCGCTGTTCGATGATTACACGTGGTTCACGTTCATGCTGGAGAGAAAAGAGCCAGCAGGAGGCTGGTTGGACTGGAGCGTGAAAACGCAAGGCGCCAGCGAATCATTCTCCGATCCGAGCGGCTTCGTGTACCAGCCGGCGGGGATGGAGCACCAGCCCATGTACAATCACACCATCATCGACGCCTTTTCACCCCCGATCGTCCAGCGCTCGTTGTGGTCGCCAGCCGCCACGTATGCCGAGGCGGACACGCAGCGGATGCTTGCCACGTATGACTTCATCGACGAGAACGGGGTTGCCGATGGCGCCCTTCCGGCAGAAATCACGGCTGGTGGGTCGGCGGCGCTGGAGCCGAATGGTGATGATGGATATCAGGTCGTGGAGATCCCGTATGGAAGCGCGATATCGTTTTTTTTCACCGAGGCGGATCTTGCCAACATCCGCATCGACATCCCGGCTGGAAGACTTGTCAGCGTGTCCTTTCGGACAGCGACTGGTGGGAGTGTTATATCCTACACCAACTGGTGCACGGAGAATGGCACGGCTGGCGGGACACCATCGGGAATCCGGATTCACTATTCCTACAACGCGCCATACTGGACGGTGCGAAGGACCACGTATGCTGGCGTGCAATATACCAACAGCACCAACTACGTGCCCGCCGCCGCCAACGCGAGGAAGATCATCATCGAGGAACTGGAGCCGGGGTACACCGCGCAAATCGCGGGCATCAACCTTGCCAGTGGTTGGCTCAGCGGCAAGCCCTTGAGCGACACGTCGTCCATGGCGTGGGCGGTGGCCGACGATGCGTTGATGATCGACCGGTTCGAGACGTCAGGCTACCTGGTGCTCACGCCCACGCTGGACGTGACGCCGGCTGTCGGTGGTAGTGCCTACCGTGCCGATATCTTGAACGGCTCGACCATCACATGGCCGGCCGCCATTCCACAACGCTGCCGCCTCGGCTTCTCGTACATGTACCCATCGACCACCACGCACGCTTGGGAAATGAGCATCAATGACCGCTATCACATCGAGGTTGATAGCACGGCTTCCAGTGGCTATTACATTGACGATCTGAATCCGAACGGCTATGTAGTCGAAGATTTTAGCCACTACACCGTCGGCGAGTCCATCCGGTCGGTCACCGCGTCGGACGGGGCCAGCACGTGGGACGCGTGGACGGAAGACCCAGACTGCTCGTTCACGGCCTACGTGGACGGGGCCGGGCGGTCGTGGGGGCGGCTGGTGGATGCCAACGCCGCGGCGGGCATCACGCCCGTCATCACGTTCGACACCGCGCAGGCGTGGACGGCAGCAACGCATTGGATAGACGTCACGTGCAAGCCCGTGTCGGGCGACAACACCACGATCCCACGCATGTCCATTCTAACCACGCAGGAAACGGTCCGGTACGGCGTGACGCACACGCAAGTATATGATATCGACAATGCGACGACACGGACGTTATGCAGCGTCACGATAGGCCGTGTCTACATCGTGCGCATCACGTGGGCGTCCAACACGACCCACACGATCACGGTGTGGGAGGACGGCGTGCAGGTGGCCAGCGAGACCTATACGAATTATGACTCTCGCACGTGGGACACGGCGACGACCCGGACATGGCAGGTGTTTTCCGGTGTCGCCGCGGCGTGTTCTACCTACATCACGGACATCCGGGCGAGCTGGCTACTTCCAGATGGCGTGTTTCCGGTGGCCAAGAACCAGGTGTGGAACACGATGACGCTGCACAAGCGGGAGTTCCTTGATATCGAACACGCCAGCGCCAACTCCCAGAAGATGTCCGTCAACGGGCTGCAATGCAACGCGGGGACCACCCCCGTGCTAACCTTTAAAGGAAGTGGATACATGTATCTTGACAACATACACGTGGTGAAAGACGTTTGAAATACAGAAACTACACTGTCGACGGTGACGGCATCGTTACCGTCGTGACAAAGAATAACGTTGTCCCGTCTTGCGGGCGGCGGTATATCCTCGACCGCATCTTCAGCACCGGCACGCACGGGTGGAATGACCTTCGGGTGGCGTACCTCGCAGTTGGAACGTCCACGGATACCAATTCTGGCGTGGTCGGACCAACGGCCGACGTTCCCGTGGCAACAACTGGATCGTGGACTGGCCCATCATGGGCAGACTACAAGCTGTCCACTGAAATCGTGAGAAAAGCATGCAACGTGCGTCGTACTGGCGACGTGGCGTATGTTCGTGCTACTTTTCTCAACGACGACTTCGACGCCTTCTGGACGGAGTACAGCGACAACATCCCGATCGTCGAAGAGGGGCTGTTCTTGTCGGCCACGGAGCCGACCGCCAACCCGATCGACAACGCCACCATGGAAGAGCATTCCATGGTCTCCCGTGCCACGCTCACCAGCAACTCTGGCAGCGGGTACTACATCGTTGAGCCATTGTACAAGCCAGACAACGACTCGTCCTTCACCATCGGCTACGAGTGGAACTGGGAGGGGCTGTGATTGATAAAGAAGGAAGGAGAGCGGTGGTGCGTGTATGATAGCGCGGGAAAGAAAAGGTTGGGCTGCCACCCGACAAAGGCGGCGGCGCAGCGCCAGCTGCGGGCGGTCGAGGCTAACAAGGCCAAGAAGGTGCTGGCTGAATATCTGATGGAATGCGAGAAGAGGCTGACTGGAAATGGGAACGAATAATTACAACCGGTTCATGAACGATGGGATGACCCGCCAGCGCGCGTACATCCCCGAGGTGCTGGACAACGTGGCCGACGCTGGCGACGGCTATCCAGGGCTGCAGCGGTGCATGACCAACATTGTCTGCTCCACGCGAAAAGGCCACGTGCTCACCGGTTGTGTCGTGAGCGGCAGCGGGGTCACTGCTGGCACCGTGCTGCTTAACGGGGTGGTGCACGAGATGGCCGCACTGGCCGACATCTCCTCGGTGGCTGGCGACGGGTACGTGCTGGTGGTGAACTCGTCTGGCGAATACGCGGCTGTCTCGCCCGCCGTGACAATGGACGACTATTGTCCAATTGCGTACAACGATGCGGCCCAGTTCTACAACGTGGGAAACAGGTATTACTCGACCACCTTCTACCGGTCGTTCCAAGACACCACGTTCATCAACAACACGCTGCGGTTCAAGAACACGGCCGATCTGGACGTCTCGCTCGTGGCCATTGGCAAGGGGTCTGGCACGTATGGTCAGATTGCAGTCGCTGGCACATCTGGCAACACGATCGTCTTGGATGGCAACCCGGCGGACACGTCCATCACCGTCGGCAGCGACACAACGGTTGCAGACGGACAGATTGACACGACCACGCTGAACGCCACGACAGTCGCAGCCACCGGGGAGATATCTGCCGGCAGCAATGCATCAGTTGGTGGCGCGCTCACGGTCACTGGAAATCTTACCGTGAGCGGGGCACTTACCGCTGACCTCAACGCTGGCACCAACAAGATCACGAGGAACGGCAGCACGACCGACTACATCCAGTTCACGTCCAACTCGATCATCGTGAAAGTTGGCGGCACGACGATGACAGTGACCACGGCCGGGGTGGCGATCACGTGAGCAGCGTGCTTGTAATGCCAAGCGCGTGGTACGACAGCAAAGTGGGCAATGCACTAGGGCAATACGTTCAAGGGAACGCCACCTTACACGTGTCATACAAGTCAAGTCCCACCAGCGGCGACGCCAACATTGCAGGTGGAGACATCCGCGTGTACATGCGGTGGACGGACTCCAAGATAACCGTTGATGGCGTGGAGGTACCATCGGCCGTCACTGCATGGTTCTACTCTGTGGGCACCGATTACAAGGGAAGATTTCTCACGAACCAGACATACGAGACAGCTTGCCAGTCGTGGTCGCCAATAGGTCTTGCAACCTATACACATAGAGTGTATCCAAATTCTTACTTCAGAAACATGTATGTCACGCTAACACCAGAGAGCACCAAGGCCGGCTTGCTCTACAGGCTAACAAGCACGGCAGAATCAGACTTTGACAACAACTTCATCTACTGGTTCTATGGTGGCACGTACTACCGCATCTATAGTGTCTCGCTGACATTTAGCGGCGGCTTCTCCAGTGGCGACAGGCTAAAGGCATGAATTTAAAAAGGATCATCAACTTGCAAATCGTGACCGACATGTCGGAACAACTACCAGAAGGCGCAGTCAAGGAAATCGTGGCTGAAATTACCGCAGATGGGGCCATCACGCCAGAGGAACACAAGATGCTCTTGAAGACGATCATAGCCGACGGGGTGATGGATGAGATCGAGGCGCGCATCGCCAAGAAACTCACGGCGACCGCGATCAACGACGCCCAGACGGCTGTTGAAAGGGAAGAGATTCTCCAACGTTGGAAAGCAACCGCTCCAGTGGCAGTCTTTGAAGACTTCATGGACGAGCAGAATAAGAAAGAGATAATCCTATCGAAGCACCGCACGATCACGACGGTCTTGTGGATTGTGTCTTTTTTATTCTTAACGCTGCTCTCCGTGCTTGGAATATCGGTCCCGTGATCTCTCTCGTGAGCGGCCTTCTCATGGCCTTCATGCTGATGCCGCTCAAGAAAGAAATCCTCGAACCGGCGGGCATGGACATGTGGCGCAAGATCCGTGAGTCTGTGGTCAAGGAAACCAGGCGGACGCTGCGAGACATTGAAGAATCAATAAAAAGGGAGTGCGAGGAGTGGAACTCCATCTTCTCGTCCCCCTAACTTTCTATTTTTCTAAACCAGATTCCCTCGTGCTTTTCAAACTCGCACAGGCACGCGCTACACGTCATCTTGTTGTCTTGCAGCGACGTGCGGCGGGAATTGCATACCGGGCAAGGCACTCCTTGCAAGTCCGAACGCAACCGAATATCCAATCGGTCCAACCTCCACCTTGAAGCTTCCGAAGTCCTTGTACTCGGCACCGTTGATGAAAAGTTTCACGTTGGAAAGAAACTCTTCAATCGGCGCATCTTCATTCCCCTTTTCAATCACAACAACTACAGCCTTTGTCTTCTCGTCGATCAATACCATCGCCTCGTTTTAAACTCTGACTTGCGGCGGCTATCCCACGTGCTTAGCGGCACGAAGTAGCCGACGATCCTCGTGAACACTTCCATCGTCGTGCACCCGCACTCGGGACACGCCTGGGCAATCCCGCTGCACGACTTGTCGCACGCCTTGCACCTGCTCATCCCGATGTTCACGGCGTACTGCGGGATCTTGGTTTCCTTGAGCAGCTTCTTTTGAAAAGAGAGAGCAGATTCCTCGTCGGGCAGCTCGTCGAAGTTTATGAACGTCATCGTGCCGCCAGTGACGATGTCGCACAGTTCCGACTCGATCTTGACGCGGTCCATCAAGTCTATGGTCGCATAGAGCGGCACGAACTGGTTGCTGTAGAAATCATCCTTCGCACCATAGACAATGTTATTGCTGTCGGCCATGGTCTTGGTGGCGCTCTCGGCGGGAACCATCTCGAAGTTGAAGTCCCACTCGGTCTGGGCCTCGCAGAACGTCTTGAGCACGCGCAGCAGCCACTTGGCTTCTGCCAGCCACTCTGGCCCGAACGGCTCCAGCCCCTTGTCTTGCAAGAACTCTGGCACGCCATGCAACCCGATGGTCAGATAGAACTGCTCGAGCAATACCCACTTCATGCTTAAAAACTTCAAGAAATTAGCACCAGACAATTCCCGCATTATATCAAGGTGGCACAGCAACAGGTCCCGCGCGTCCTCCATGCGGCGCTGGAAGATCTCATCGGTGTCGCCCCCTTCCCCGGCCTCGTACTGGATGCTGGGCATGTTGATCGTGACAACCCTCAAGCTTCCAATGTTGTCCCCGCCAGTTCCAAGGCTGGAGATGCGCTCCTTCTTCTTCATCTGCAGCCGGCAGCACATCGCCACTTGATCCGTCTTGTTGATGTTGAAAAAGCCACGCCGATTCTTTCGCAGCAACTCTTCAACTTCCGGGGTGTCCACGTCTGTCTTTTCATCACTGTGGTATATGTTAAACGTGACCACGGGGAACCGGTACATCATGTTGGATGTCGGGTCTCCCCTCGCCATGAAGTCGACGATGATGTTCTGGACGCGCCGCACCACCGGCTTGATGTCCTCCCACCCGAAGCCATTGTACACGTTCTGCCCGTACATCTCTTCAAGAAAAGTGGGAGAGAATATCGAGAGGTTCGTGAACGGGCTGTCCCCGCCCACGCGAAACTGGTTGTTGATGATGTGCACGAAGTTCTGGAACGTGTTCTCGATCTCCTTGTCGGAGATTGGTGGCGTGGCCGCCAGACACGAGGATCCATTGCACTTGGGACACGACTCGGAGTCTTCAGGGGCCGTGTTCCCACACGACAAGCACGTGATGGTATGGGAGCGCTCCTTGTTCTCTTCGAGGATGACGATGGCCATGGCCAGCGCCATGGATGAAAAGGCGACAGCACCAGCCTGTTCTTGAGAAACATCCATGCCGAACTCGGCGAACTGTCCAACGAGAGAACGAAGATGCCTGGCTGGCTTGGCCACTAGCCTTGAATACGGGCGCCCTTCCAGCAGCACCCTTTTCATGTCGAAGCTGTAGCAGTATGGCTGGTCCCACTTGGTTAGATCGTGAATGTAGAGGTGTCCCTTGAGCACCTCGGTGATGAGGTAGTCGGCACGCTCTTTCCCGAACCTGTCCATCGCTTTCTTCCAGAACCAGTACAGCCCCTCTATCTTTGACCAGGGCTTGATCTGTTCACCGCGAAGATTGACGGGGCTTTTCCCAGACACGTTGGCGTTGGCATCCACGCTCACGTCCTGCACGGTGCTGTTGGCAGTGTACTGGGCACGCATCTTGAAGATGTTGATCTTTGTGAGACCGAGATTGTCAAGTTGTTGTTTTGGAACTCGCCTGAGCAGGTTGACAAACTCCCGCTCGAGCCCGAAGGACCGGAGTATGGTAAAGAATCGCATGTTATCACCATCAGAACAAGTAAGATGTAATGCCGATCATTACATAAAAGAAAAATGGTAAATTCCTCAACCGAAGTCGTATTCTTCCCACTTGCCATTTCCTTCGGCGTCTATGGTCCACAGTGCCAGCCACTTGCTGCAGCGGGCACACTTGGCGAGCGACGTCGTTCCGAACGGCGTCTCTTCCACTTCTGTACTGTTACAGTTCTTGCACGTCAACATGTTTCAACATCTCCTCGGCACAACGTCGCCACGTCCACGAGCTGGCGAAATCCTTGGCTTGCTTTTCATCCAACCACTCCCCGCCGTTTTTCACGACACGCCGCATCGCGGCCATCAACGCGCCCCTGTCGGGACGCCGCCACTTCATGTATGGCTTCATGAACTCGAATCTCGGGTCTATGGGACACCGCTCTTCCGGGCCGGGAGCCACGAGCACGCTGTTGTCCTTGTTGCAGAAGTCCTTCACGCCGCCGAAGTCCAGCACGATGGGCTTCAAGCCGCTGGCAATCGCTTCCATCTGCGTCAGCCCCCACCCTTCCACGCTGGGCAGCACGTAGCCGTCCATGGCAGCGTACAAGTTCTTCATGTCGGCCACGTTCCCGGTGACCATCACCACGTTCTTCTTCCCGACGAAAAGGTCAGTCACGTTCTTGTTGGCCGACCACGTTTTCACGTACAACTTCACCTTCTCGTCTGGGCCGAACTCCTCGGTAAAAGCGGTTATCGTTTCTCTCAGAAACTTGCGGGGCACATGCTCGGCGAAGCAGCCGAACTTGAACACGTCTGATGGCAGCCGGTCCACGTACAAGTCCTGTCGCACGCCATGGGCGATTGGCACGACTGGCCGCTTGGTGACTGGCCGCAAGCACGCCGCGCTGTACGTCGAGCCGGTGAATATCGTCTTCGCGTGGTTGAGCACCGGCCCCCACTCTTTCAACGCTGGCATCATCTCGAACATCGTGTACACGTACTTGGCGCCACCAATGCTCGGGTATGGAATGCCATGGTATATCTTGACTCCCTTTTCATCTCGAACGTGCCCAAGTTCTTCGAGCGCCTTGGACATCTCGTCGGCCACTGTTCCATAGCCAGTCTTCTGTCCGGTTGGTCCCATCCAGTTAAATCGCATTCGCATCCACCCTCTCATATCCAAGTCGCTCCACGAGCCGTGCCCATGCCGCCTTCACCACATTGTCGCTGTACCTCGCGCCATGCACGGCGCACGCAGCCTTCATCCTTGCGAACTTGTCTGGCGGCAAGTCCATCATCTTCTCGATCGCGTCGGCACAGTCTGACGCCTTCGGCACCGGTCGTCGCACGCCCATCATGGTGGCGGTTCGGCCAATGGGAATGAACATCCCGCGGCCAGGCGCCACGAAATCGTGCGTGGACGTGTACTTGGTGGCCACCACCGGCACGCCACACGCCATGGCCTCCACCATTGGCACGCCAAATCCCTCGCCCGCATGTGGTGAGAAGTACACGTCTGACGTGCGGTACAAGTTGGCCAGCGTCTCTGGGGGAACGCCCTTGTCCCACTTGTGGCCACCAGAGAACACGAGGTTATCGTTCACGTCCATGCCAAGCGCCATCTGGTCATACGATACCGGCAAGGCCGGATCATCGAACGACGTGTGCATCACCATCTTCACGTTCTTTCTACCGCGGTGGTGAACCAGCTCGTGAATGGTGGCCAGCATCACCGGGATGTTCTTCCGCCAGTTGGGTCTGCCAACGAAAAGCAGCACGAAGTCGTCGGTCGTGAGATTCAAGTCTGTCATCGTGTCGATATCTTTCGGGCCGGGCTTGAACACGCTCGTGTCAACCGACAGCGGGATGTGGAACGACGTGCGCTTGTCCCCGAACAGCTCGTAGGCCCGGTTGGTGAGAAAGACGCGGAAGTCCGGGATCGAGACCAGCCTTTTCACGTGGTCGTCTATCTCTTCAACGTCGAGCGGCGTCTGTGCGATCCAGACCGTGTTGCGATGGTGCTGGCCAAGAATGGTATGGTTCTCTTGAATGTCCCAGTGTGATATGATCACGTGCGGGCTAACATCGTTTATGATGCTCGGGAACGTCCATTCTGCGCCCCTGCTGGTCGCCCGCTTGCCCGGGTACACGACGTACCCGTTCCGCCCGAACGTTCCGCTCATGGCACTATCGATTGCTATGTAATGTACCCGGTGGCCGGCTTGCACGAGCCCAGTGGCCACGACATCTCCTTGCCTCCCGTATGCGGTGTTGCCAGACGGGCTTTCTGCCATGAAAACTATTCGCACGTCTTGGTCACCACGTAATAAGGTCCGCCGAGTTGCCTTCGCATTCGTTTTCCAAGGTCTATGCCCCTTTTCTTCAATTCACTTCTCACGTATGGTGAAATCTTTTCCACGTTAAACTCCTTGATCAATCGTGCTTCGGTGAAAAGTGCAACATCGCCGGCGGGAATGTCGTTCCATATCTTCTCCACCCACGCGGCTATGCGGGCTTTAACTGACACCATCTTGGCGTCGCGTAGCCCGTGTTGCTTCATCACTTCTGCTGGTGATTTTCTCCTGAATAAGTCTCGAAATTCACTACCCATCTTTGTCCCACCTTTTTAACCTGGTTGGTCGTGAGCAGCCGTGCCAGCGACCGCTCGATCCACATCTTGTTCTTGAACTCCCGCTTGATCTCGGTCATCGTGCGTGGCACGACAAGGAATCCGAGCATCTTGCCGCCATAGTACGCCACCGGGTCCAGATAGCCATTGGCCAAGCACTCGAGGTAGTCGTCCCGCTTTACATGCACGAGCGCGTCGGAGTCGTAGGACCCGAACCCTTTAAAAGGATCGTCCTTCCCGAGGTCTGGCATGACAATTATGTACAACCCATCTCGCTTCACTTTTCTCGTGTCGAACACGCCCTTGCCGTGAAACTCGGTCGTCTCGGGGATGCTCTGCCGCAGCCGCCCGATGGCTTGCTGCACCTCCGCCTCGATGGTGAGATAGTCGATCACGTCGTTCGACAGCCCGGTGGCGAGCACCATGGCGGCCCGCTCGTCTGGTGGCAGCGTCGGTCGCCCGGCAATCACCAGCGTGCTGGCCTCTGGCCACGACGTGTTGTCAGACGTGAGGGCCATGAAAATGGCGTGGCGAATGTTCTTGCAGTCGTCGAGGTTGCTGGATATGATCTCCCGGATCTTCTTGGACGAGCAGACGATCACGTTCTTGCTGGACAACTGTGACACCAGTCGAAGCAGCCGGAAGTTTGGGTGGTGCTCGTCGCACGACTTCCACGTTTTCAAGTAGAAGTTCCCGCTGCCTTTCAAGTGGATGACGTTATAGTGCCGCCAGTCCTCGTTCAGCACGATCTCCACGTTGTAGCTCGGGGCCAGCGCTTGCCACGTGTCCTTCGAGCCAGTGGCGTCCAGTGCAAGGATGGGAACGCCGAGCCTATCGATCATCGTGGAGTCAAACCGCAGCAGTCGCACGCGTTCCTTGTCCATCGTCACCATTCGCTCGATGGGCACGCCATTCCCCACGTCTTCGATGATGCGCCCGATGATGGACACCATGTTATAGGGCGGCAACCGTCCACCCAGTTCCACGGTGGTCTTGGCCCGCTCGGTGTACTCCCGCAAGAACTCCCTCGAGCTGAACCCCTCCGCCTTTATATCTGGCGGCTTGCCACCTATGAGAACTTGCCCGCACGCCGACACGAACCTCGTCGGGGCACCCCACCCGTCGAACATGGTGAGAAGGTGGCGCATGCGGCCCATGGTGAGCCAGCTTGATTGTAGCATGGTTTGAAAAGGATTCTCATCGATGACGATGATGTCGTACCGCTCGCGGTCGATTTTTGAAAAGAGAATGTCAGTGAACGCCGACATGTGGGCGTGCACGCCAGTCCATGATGCCCCGTTCTGCACGCGGCGCATGTTGTTGATGTGCTCGCACCGGCTGGCGTGCTTGCACTGGTTGCAGAAGATTGATGCAATTATTTCTCCCCTTTTCACGTAGTCGGCAGCCTTGGGGTTGTCCTGCAAGTACTTGCAGACTGGCACGCCATCCTTGATATGATTGCGGGAAATAAGGTGGGGAATGCTGCACCGGTGGTCCACGTCGCACATCTCGAGGATGATGTTGTGGCGGGGGGCCAGGTACGCGAACCGGTGGTGGCTGGGAATGATGGATTCCATTAGCACGTCCCAGATGCTGTACGACTTGCCAGAGCCGGGGTAGGTGGTGATGAGTCCAAGGCGCCGCGGGTTCCGGTTTGCCACGGCGTCGAAGATGAACTCCCTAGCTCTTTCTTTTAAGGTATTGCGTAGTTGGAACGTGGAATACATCGTGGATCCACCCCCCGGTTCCTTCCCCGTATGCCGACTGCAGCTCTTCCCTCGTGCTGGTCGCCAGATCTGCCAGGCAGTCCACAGAATGAAACACTTTCAGTGCCTTCTTCTCCCCGATCAAGGGAATGGTCTGGAGCATGTTCAGCCTTGGGTCGCGGCTCATCATCTTGCCGGCGGGAACGATGACTGGCGTGTTTCCCACCTTCTTGTCGAGCCGCATCACCAGCTTCACGGTGTCTTCCAGATCCTTCGTGTGGTACACGTGCCACCCGTGAATCATGCTGGCGTCTTCCACCGTGGAACGGATCCAGCCAGCCTTGCTGTGGCGACTGGCCATCAACTTGCCAATGTCGCCTTCCAAGATCAACGCCTTGTGGCCACCATATATGCCAGATGCCGTCAGCTGCTTGAGCAGCCGCCCATCTACAAGGCTGTCGTAGAAATCACTATACCCGTCATCTCGCCACACCACTTTTCTCTCGGCGCGGAACATGTCGGCGTCGTTGCTGTAATCATAGCCGATCTGCTGGCCTTCAATATCAACGACCAGCTTCTTCATCTTGACCGGCACGCCTTTAAGCGCGAACTCGGCCACGACGCCCCGGGGTTCCATGTCATCGACAAATATCACGTGCGAGCACCCACCTTGCGTGTTCCCTTGCTTCTGCCATCTCCTGGCACCGCCAGCAGTTCTTTGGACAGTATCCCCTCATCTTGAGCTTGAGCGGGTCGAACTTGCTGCTGCCAGCCGCCATGAGAACTATGTGCTTGTGGCCGCTCATCGAGCGCCACTCTTCCCGCCCGATCATTCCCTCGGCCACGCCTTCCAAGTTTCTAACATCAACGCCCAGCACGATCTTCAAGTACTTCAACAAGTCCAGCCGCTCGAAGAAGTCTGGCCTTGTCTTTCCCGCCACGTACTGGATGGCGGGACAAACCAGCGCCTGGTTCACTTGCCACCCGGTCCCGTCCACCGATATGGAGGCGGGGTCGAACTTGGCGGGGACGTTCATGTTCTCTGCCAGCACGCGGTCCGTGAATGGGAACCTGCCGTTCCAATAACTTTTAACTTCCTCCCGGCCGTGCTTGGCAATCTCCTCGTTGATCTTGTCCACGTCCATGCTCACCACCTCTTCCCCGGTCAGTGGCGTCACGCGCGTGGCGTTGTCGTGAATCACGCTGCCCACCGCTTTCCGCTGCGCCAGCGGGTCCACGATGCAAGGATCCACGTCCACCTTTTCACGTTGTAGAAACTTGAAAAGAGATTCGACGTGGCGCGGGGAAGCCCCGGAGGGCGCCTTTATATAGCAGTTGAAACCATGGGCCGTCGAAACCCAGAGACGCCTTGCGTCCATCTTTTCAAGCATCTCCTCGAGTCTCGGTGCGGATTCCACGTTCACCTTTTCACCCTCCTGGTACACGTCGATGTCCACGTAGAACTTGTCTATGATGATGGACGAGATATCCACGCCACGTCCGTTGAGACGGGAGAACTTGTACGCTGTCCAGTTCACGTTGCAGTACTTGTTCCATCGCCGCATGTCCGCGTTCGCGCCGGTAACCGTGAAGGCTTGCCGGTATGGTATTCGCAGCGGTATGCCCGTCTCGACGTACATCAGAACATCACCGATTCGCCGGCAATGGAAAGCAGCAGGTCTTCCGTCTGCTCATCCATGGCTCGGCACATCTGGCGCATCTTCTTGAACTGGGACGAGGGATCAAACCACCATGGCTCCTTCCCCCGCACGATGATCACGCTGTCGTCGTCCCGGCGAGTCCACTCTACAATGGCCTCGACAAGGGCGTCGTGGTGCGTGATCTTCTCCGTCTCTTCGGTCAGCACGCTGAACCGCTTGCTACTCTTCCTCAGGTATGCTTCGATCATTTCCTTCCACCGCTTCTTTAAATGCCAACTTCACATCATTCGACAACTCTTCTGCCGACATTCCAAGGCACTCCATCGTGTACGGGCAGAACGCGCACACGCGGTACTTCGTGAAGATCTGCTTCGCGCCTTCGACTGGCCGGATCGATATGTCGCCATCCCGATCCTTTCCCACCACCATGTCGTTCTCGCACCGCTTCGGGAAGAAGCCGCTGTCGATCGCCCGCCTTGTCTTGTTCACGCGCGCGACATACGCGTTGCGGGAAACAGTCTTGGCGGTCGTGTCATACACGTGCGGCATGTTCCCATACTTCACGTTAGGCAGCACGAAGTAGAACTTGGGGCACGTCTCCTCCTCCATGGACGACATCCAACAAACCGTGTAGTGCGCGGCTTGCAGCTTCCATGGCTGGGACACCGTCTTGGTGGGGTGCGTCGACCCCTTCACCTTGTAGTCCAGCAGCATCAGCGAGCCGTCGGTGTCGTGCCGCGTCTGGTCTATGTACCCGTACAGCTTGTTTTTCTCGTCCTCGACGAACAGCTCGCGGCTGGTCGGGAACCACATGTCCTCTATGCGGGACGTGGTCAGCCCATCGACAGCAATCGTTCTTGCGACCTGGACGTTCATCAATGAAAAGGATTGGATGCTGGCGTCGTATATCGCATAATCCGGATCGTCTGCCTTGTGGTCCAAGTCGAGCAGCTGGGCCATCGTTTGCAGCATGGACGTGTACAGTGCCGACCGCTGCATGGGGATTCCCACGACATCGCTCTCCATCAACCTTTTCACTTTCTCGGGCGTGTACGTGTCGTACACGTCATCGAACACCTGGTGCAGTATTCTTCCACGCCGGGCCCGCTCGTTATCCACGTCTGGCAGGAGTTGCACGTACTTCAAGTAATACCGGTACGGGCACGACCAGTACGTGTTCACTGCCGATGCGGACATCCACGGGTAGTCCCGGTGCACGTGATCATTCACCATAACATGTCATCCTTGCTGTTGTATCCTTTCAGTCGTTCGACGTACCCGCAAGCCTTTAAAAAGGGCTCGAGGGACGTGAGCAGTGCCGACCAGTGCTTGTCGTAGTCGATGACAAACCCTTCTTCTATGAACCGCGTTTCCATCTCCTCGGTCACTGCCATCACCGCCCCGTTGGCTTTTAGCTTCTGGGGAATCTTATCGTAGTGTGCGCTCTGCGGGAGAATGTACACGAGATAGAAGTCGTCGTCGGTGTTCAGCTTGATGCGCCACACCGCATCGGTGGTTCTGGCAGCCCTTGCTCGCGGGATGTCGTTGTACTTGTGCAGCGGCTTGGAAAGGTAGGTCATCTCCCCGACAGCCGACGGGGGCGCCACGAAGAACTCGTGCTTCAAGGCCGCCAGCAGCTTGCGGGCCCGCTCTGCCTTGTCTCCTTTCTGCAGCAGCAAGTCCACGAAGGCGAACTGGGCCTGGTCGGTGAAGTAGGACGTGTTCCGCTTGCGCAGCTCGATGCCACGATACAAGTAGTCTGGTGCGTCGAGCCACCGCCCCTCGTTATATGCTATCTTCCCCACGTACCGCTTCTTGGCGAAAAGGTACATGGCCGAGCACAGCTTCTCGACGCCCATCTTCATCTGCATGCGTGGGGCACGGTACTCGTCCTTCAAGAACCGCGCTATCTCGCGGTTCACTTCCTCTTCCAGCCAGTGCATCTCTTCTTCTGCTGCTTTTCTCACTTGTGGCTGGGTGTAATCCCCCTTGGCATGCAGCTGCACGAACACCGAATCCGTGTCGCCGCCAAGCACCTTCATGCCCAGCACGTGCTCGAGATACCACTGCACGTGGCGGGTCAGCCAGCTACACGAGCACGTGATGCTGTTGAACTGCCGCTCGCTGCCGAGCCGCTCGCCGGGCGAGCCCTTAACACCGATGCGGGCGTTGGACATGTACTTGCGGCTCTTCTGCGCCCCGTTGTACTTTATATACCCGGCATCGAACTTGCCGCGCTCTTCCAGCAACTGGTTGGCCTTGTTCTGGAAAATGGTGCGTTCCTTGTCCAGCTTGTCGTAGATGACGAACTCGCTGCTGTCGAAGTCCTTGCGATAGAAAACGAGCCAGTTATAATCCTTGTGTCTGAGCTTGTCTTCCGCCACGCAGGGCACGACCACGACGTCTTCCCACTTGAACTCCCACGGGATCGTCTGGTCGTAGATGCCATTATCTTTTCTAAAATCAACCAACCACAGCCCGTCCTTGCGCAGCGACAGCCTCGGGTTGAAGATGCGCGTGTCGACGCCCTCGTTTATCGACTGGCTCTCACGTGGGTACATGCGGGAGAAGTCCATGACCACGACGCCTTCATGGAAACCTTGGCAGATGTCTGGCACGTATCCACCATACTTTTCCATCTTGTCGTCCCACTCGCGGTCGAACAGCACCTTGCCATAGATGTCGTGGCCAGCCTTCTTCTTATCCTCGCTGTACAGCTTGGTGGGCAGCCTGTACTTCTTCCCGGTCACCTTGAGCGTGTAGTCGTCGCTGTACTTCTGGGCATACACCGCCTCGTCTGGTTTGCCGCCGGCGATGACTGGCACCGCGGCCAGATCATCCACGATGTTGTACATCAAGTCCAAGAAGTAGGACAGCATCGCATCGTGGATACAGTACATGGTGGTGTAGTGCGGGGCCATCTTGTACTGCTCGCCAACCGTGGCCTCGGACAGCAAGTCCATCATTTCTGGCTTGGCATCCAGCACGCCGTCGACCGGCTTCAACTTGCGTATGTCGAACGAGATGTCGGCAATCGAACCCAGCCTATCGTTCTTCAGCTTCACGACCTTGCCATTGTGGTCGATCTTGAAAAGGGAGTCGCCGATGTGGCTGTATTTCCACCAGTAGAGCCAGTCCGCCACGAGCACGCCGTCTATCATCACCTCGAGCTTGTTGCCCCTTTCAGCGATGAACGCCCGCCCGATCGGTGAGAACTGGGACACATCGATCTTCAAGTGCTTGCACGTGCCAAAGATGATGGGCAAGTCAAACCCGTTCTTCCACTCCCTCGTTCCCCACGGCCGCAGCACGTTACCGCCAGCGATGTTGTGGCCCATCAGGGCGTCGGGGCGAATGGTGCGGATGTGGTCGTTCACGAGATAGTTCAGCAGCTCTTTCTGCGATGGGAAAAGGTGCTCCTCGATCTCGTACTCGTCCATCGCACCGATCTGCTTCTTCACCTTGGGCGGCAGCGGGTTCTTGTACACGTTAACTGGCAATGGGTTGTCCCCGACCCGCAGCACCGTGATCTTCTTGGTGTACGAGTCGATGCCAGCGTAGATTATGACCTCGACCAGCCCGTTAACAGCGTCGTTGTACGTGGGCACGCCAGTCGTGTCCGGGGAATGCGTTTCAATATCAAACACCAGCTTGCGGCGCTCCACGCTCCAGTCCACGTCTTCCAGCGGCTTGATGGAATCAAGCGGCAAGAAGTTCAGCGTGCTCTTGGACAAGTTCACGTCTATGTACTCGGACAAGCCAGCCTTGTTAAAGGCCATCTTGTCCCACGTGATGTCCGCCTGGTACGTCGCCGGGAAATAATTGCGCAGCGACGATATCATGCCAGGAAACTTGGTCCGGACTGCGGTGCACGTCTCATGAAAGATTGTATTGATGCTGCTCTTTTCAACATTGAACACGTCCTTGGCTATGGCCGTGTCCCCGAGCCTTTGATTGAAAAGGTCAAGGTGCTCGTCGCGAACGAAGAACTCTGGGCGCAGCTTCTCATCCCACGTGTGATAGAGACGGAAGTCGCCCCTCTTGTTCCGACAACAAAGATAAAGAAAAGGGTTGTCAGAACCACTCTTCTGACAGTAGTTCATGACGCGGTATTCTACCATAGCAAGTCATCCGCCGGGACGCTCATCGAGCCTCTTGAAACCTTGATCTTGTCCACGCTCCTCGTTGGCTGGATCGGTTTCGTGTATGGCACGTCCTCTTGCGAGTACTCCTCGATCCCGCCGAACTCTTCCTCTTGAACGAAGTGCTCCAAGCACTTGTTGCAGATGCGCATGGTGTACCGCCGCGTCTCCCCGAGAAAGTTCTTCTCGAAGACCTTGACGAGGTTGACGTTGTTCTGGTAGATGGTCTGGCACGACGCGCACTTGCACCGGTCCTGCCGCATCATCTCTTCGGTGCTGACAGATACCGGGTCCTTGTAGCTTTTACTCTTCCCCGGTACCGTCGTCGGCTCCGCCATAGTATTCGTCATCCTCGTCCGGGATGTGTTGTCGGATCGACACGCCCATCACGCCATCGCTTATGAGCAGCATGTTGTTCGAGAAGATGTACATGTCCAGCACGCCTTTCATGAACTTCGGAATCATGTACACGCCGTACTGGTAGTTCTTCCGAATGTTGGTCTTTGGCTCCTGCACCCACGTGATGGGAATGCGGCGGCGAATGTTCATCTTGCTGCCGACCGACTCGTACCGCAGCGTGAGCCCGTGGTCGTCGAGATCGAAAAGGATGGAGGCGTTCTTCGACGCTTGCGCATCCTTCGTGATGCCATCGAAGTCCTCGGCCTTGGCTTGCCAGTGTGCTTCTGGCACGTGCGGCCCGTACTTGATGTTGTCGGACAAGAAGTCGATGTCGTCGTTGCGGGAGTTGCCGTCGGCGTCCGGCGTCAAGAACAGCGACTGGAACATGTCCGCCTCTTGCCTCGAGGGGAAGTCATACTCCACGCCGTGGTTGGCATCGTACATCGCGACCCGCCCCTCCTTTCCGAACGGGTACTCGACAGTCACGAGGTCCTTTGTCTTGAACGAGTCCAGCTGCTGGATGAACAGCTCGAGATCGTTGATGATCAAGACTACTGGCTCGCCACTAACCTCCGCGTGCTCGAGAATCGTGTCGGCAAGTACCAGCGATGCGTACTCGACCATCTTGCTCCGCGGCTTGCCTTCCTCGATGTGCACGACACACGCGTCACATATCGGCTCACTTTTCAAGGTCTTGCCTTGAAAATAAGACGGGGATTCGCCTTGTATCCTCTTGGCAAACCCCTTCCAGTCAGATGCTGGTGCGGTGATCTTCATCTTCATGCACCCACGATCGCTGGCGCAATCGTCTCGAAGTACTGCTGCGCCGCGTTCTCTGGATCGTTAATCTCCACCTTCAAGTTGGTCGGCTTGTAGGGCCCCTTCTTGAACTCCACGTAGTACCGGTCGCCCTTGGTGCTGGTGGCATCTGGCACGCGCGTGCACCAGCTGATCTGGTCCACGTCCTCTGGCGTGCGGTTCCCCCAGTTCACGCGAAGGGCGGGCGTGTTGAAAATGTCGCTGCTGTCCACCTCTTTCTGGTACTGGGGCGGCGTGCGGTCCATGTTAAACGACAAGAAGACCCACCGCCCGCTTAACCGCAGCTTCTGGATGAGGGCATTCATCTCCTGGTTGCGGATTGAAAAGGTGGTCTGGCGAATGCCTTCGGTTGGATCGACCGGGGACTTCATCAGTGACGGCATCACCTTGTTAAACATGGCGAAGAACCGCTGCGTGCAGAAGTCCTTGAAAAGGGACACGGGATCGACAACGATGACTTTCACTTGTGGATCCTCGATGATCTTCTTGATGATCGACATGAAGATGTTCTTGGACTTCTCCAAGTCTTCCTTGCCGCCGACCTCGACCTTGCCATCGCCGTCCATCTTGAACTCCCGCTCTGGCAGGACGACCTGGTAGATCTTGTAGATGCCATCCCGCGCGCACTTCAAGTAGCCGTACTTCACCCAGTCGCCCTTGGACAGCATGGTTCCCCACTTCTTGTCCAGATCGATGACTGCGATGCTGCCGGGCTCGGAAAGATCGGGGAAGAACCCGTCGTCCATCATCTTGGCGGTCATGGGGTACTTGGCCTGCCACTTTTCCTTGTCCTTCTTGTTGAACTTGGCAAGGCTGGCCAGCAAGTTGGATTTGCCGCTGGTTGTTTCTCCGTAGAACGTGATGAACGTTCCTTGCTGCAATAACTCTTCAATCGGCACCGGCGCCACGTCGTACACGACTTCCTCGGCCGGCGACTCTTTCTCCTTGGGGCGTTTAGACTCTGATGCAAACACGATGATCACCTATAAAAAAAAGAGGATCACTCCTCCTCGCCGTCGTCGACGAAGGAGGGGGATGCGCCCATGCCAATCGCTGCCAGCGCGTCTGCCACCGCGTTGGACTTGACGTCGATGTAGGGCTTCATCCCATGGATGATGACGTGCGGCCACGGCCGGTCCTCGCTCGTGGACGTGGACCAGTTGTACACCTTCTTCTTCATGTACGCGCGTCCGAAGATGTGCACCGCCGACCCAGGCGTGACGCCATAGTCGTCGAGCCGCGTCCCCGCCACCATGTTGGCACTGATGAAGTAGCCCCTGGGGGTGTACTTGTCTGCCAGCTGGAGGTTCACGTCGCCGCTCGGAAACTTCTGCACCTTTTCAATCTTGACACGGATGTAGAAGCAGCGCTGGTAGTCCTTGGTCTCCGACATCTTGTCCGCGTACTTCGAGCACCAGCCAGACAAGTCCCCGGTGTTGACCTGGTCCACCTTCTCGATGCTGTCCAAGGTGCGCTGGATATCTACGACCTTGGGCTTCTTCTCGTTGGCGAGCACGATGCTCTTGCCGTCCAAGTAGAACGTCTTGCCATCCTTGGACTTGGCTTCGACCTTGGCCTTGGCCTTCTCGAAGAATCGGAACGACCGATCGACGTACAGCCCCAGCAAGTTGTCCTTGTGCCCCGGATCAGCAGCAGCCCCACGCAGCGAGATCTTGGCCGGGTACTGCACCACTTCCTTGCCGGTATCCACGCCAATCACAGCCGTGACAGTGGCTTCCCACCTCGGGCGCAGTGGACGGTCCTTGTTCCACTTGTTCTCCCGGGCGCCAATCTTGTCCCGCTTATCGATGAACACGACCGGGTCGGCTTCGCTCTCGTGGAAATGTTCCGGCACGAAGTCCAGCCGACCAGTCTTCTCATCGTAGTTCCAGCTGGCCAGCTTGGAAACGATCTTGGGCACTTCCACGCCGTCGTCGCCAATCTCGATCATGGAAAGCACCGTGCCATCGTCTACCATCTTCTTGCGCACGTCTGCTTTCGCCGACTTCCATGCCTTCTCCAGATCGGCCATGTACTTGTCGTTCCAGTTCTTCGGGTCACTCACGCCGAGGAAGAAAATGCCAGAGATGGGCATGAAATCTTCTTGCCCGCGCAGGTGGCTCTTCAGCTCGTTCAGCGCTTCGTCGAACGCCATCGCCTTGTCGCCAATACTGTCGACAATCGCGTTAGCGACGTTCACGAGCGCTATCTTGAAATCATCGGCATCGTGCTCCTTTTCCAAGGCTTCAACCTCGGCAAGCACGAGCTTCGGTATATCGCTCACTCGTAGTTCCGTCATGTTAATCCAACTCGCTTAACAACCACAAGACTTGAATGTACTCGTTCCCGCCCGTGGCCAATCTATGATCAACCTCCGCACACGCCTTTATGGCCCCGGGTCCCTTCAATCGCAGCACGTGTTCTATGAATGAAGCAACATTTAAAACCTTTTGCTTCCTAACTTGCTCGTAGATCTGCATCCCGACCTCCACCCGCTCGAGCTTGTCCTCGACCTTGGACATGGCGCCAACCACCGCCGCTGCCACTGTCGACTCCTCGAGGAAGGGGCGCATCGCAACCTCGTCCACCTTCTCCAGCAGCCGGAAATCTTCGAGGTACTCCACGATGAGCCTGCGTGCGTCGCCCTTGCAGAACTGCACGACAGTCTTCAAGTCGTCGTCGGATATGACAATCTTTTCACCCCGCGTGATCTTCTTGGCGAGCTTGAAAAGGTCAGCATCCGACCACGGGGCGAAGTACATCAACTTGCACCTGCTGTGGATCGGCTCGATGAGATGGTTCTTGTCGTTCAACGTGAAGATGAAACGCACGTGCTTCGCAATCGCCGGTACTTCCATCAACGCCTTCAAGGCGAACATGGCATCCTTGGTCAGCCCGTCCGCCTCGTCCATGATCACGACGCGGAGCTTGGTCGGGTCTGCTGGCTTGTACGAGAGGCTCTCTCGCAGCTCGCGTATCTTCTCGATGCCCCGCTCATCTGCGGCGTTGACAATCGTTACCGGCATCACGCCGAGCAGTTCCTTCCCGTAATAATCATTCACGAGCGCCTTGGCTGCGGTGGTCTTCCCACAGCCCGGCGGCCCGTGAAAGATGAAATGGGGGAACTCCCCTTTCTTGACAAACGTCACGAGCCGCGCGATGTTGTAGTCGTTGCCTACACATTCGCTGAGGCTTCGTGGTCGCCACTTCTCGTCCAGTTTCACTTGGACTTCACTTCCACCCTTTTCCTCATCAACACGTATGTCGCGTCCTCCTCGTCGGCACCCCACGTGCTCCACTCGACCGGCT
>Ga0265297_10004041_pt1 | contig 24871 bp, 53 predicted proteins | sample Munlanlwell13791_FD_192502 | JGI IMG/M metagenome (GOLD analysis project Ga0265297, IMG submission 192502) | Leachate microbial communities from a municipal landfill in Southern Ontario, Canada - Leachate well 137-91 | ecosystem: Engineered > Solid waste > Landfill > Unclassified | place... | reverse complement strand
GCCTTCCGGCGAGCTTGGCGCAAAACTCAGAGTGTCCGTTCATTTTTGTACACAATGGGGTAGGAAAAGATTTCCGGTAGGCAGAATTTGCCTAGTTTACGCCTTTTTTGCAGGGACGGACGTAGATAAGTCGTTCTTTTCCACAGACTTGTAGATAATACCGCAGTTCGGGTGCCTGCATCGATAGTATCGCTCGATGGATTGTCCGATCCTATTTGCGACCATAACTCTGGGGGTCACAATCTGTCGTCCGCGCTCCGCACACGCCGGACAGACAGCATATTTCTTTTTTTCCGTCCGTCCATAGATAATCGTAAATTCCTGGAACTCCCGCGATATTCGTGCTTGCATCACCATATCCTTTTCATTCTGGTTGTGCGCCCCCCATGACGGGCCGGAGCGGGCACCTTGGTTCCCGTGTTGGGTTTTTCGCTTGGCAGTCGAGCCGGGGCCGGTTTCTCTACCTCGACTTCCTCAATTTCGGTTCTCAGCCGGATACCCAACATCGCGGCGGCCACACAGCACAGGACATACACGTCAAGCCAGTGGTTTTGGTTCGCTGTCTTTTCCCATGCGTTCTTTTCGAGGTTGAATCGTTCGGCGCAAATATGCTTCGCTATGAGCCTATGTTCCCGTGGCTCATTACCATAGAACGTGCCGCAGCCTACAGAGCCTGGGGCTTGCAGTAGACGGCGATGCAACCACTCCTTCCAGAAGTTCGTATCCACGTGCCATAACCAGCCATGTGACGGGTCAAACCGCGCAACGTAGTGATATCCCGGTTTCGTGTTCTCGGCTGGCTTGCCAAGGTTGAACCTGGAGATCTTCTCCCCAATCATCGACCCGTCGCCCTTAGTTGGGCGGAAGCGCCGCCCTGACTCTCGGCAGAATCGATATACAAGGTCAGGAAACCACCCTGAATCAATCAACGTTAAATCTATCTCTCGGTCATTACCCTCTGAGTCCTTGTATGGCTGTGCTTCAATCTGCGCACGGTGTAGGCGAAGGGCGCGTAAGAGTTCGCGTTCCAGCGCTTCCTTGTTCGCCGTTTGGTCAACGCTTTCAGCTACCTCCGCTATTCGTATTCGGCCATAGTCAAATCCGGTCCATGAACCATCCTGATAAAACGCGGCCATGCCCCAATGTATTTCACGAGCCCCCATATCAATGGCATGTACAACCTTAACTGCGCCTTCCGGGACAATACCATGCGGATACCCGGATAGGCGGGATGCAACGAGGCGCGGCGTAAGTGCATTTGATGCGCTCTCTGTAGGCATCGGCGGGTCGTTTTGGAGTTCTGTCAGGAAGTACAATTCCCCCTTGTCTGCGATTTCATTATAAATGTGCTGCAACGCCGACACTTCGATAGGTTGCCCATCCTCTCCTGGGTAGTCAACGTAATTTTCATCCCATATGACTTTTGCCCCAAAGTCCATCTCTTCGCGGTTTACCACATAATAAGCGTGTGCCCATCTTGCATTTGGGTCTAGTTTGCTGGCGCGTCCCTCTCTGCGCAACTCAATATAGATATCCCACATTTCCGTATGCTCTGGCGGAGACACAAGCGCCCGTAGATGCTCCCCGTTCCATGCGGGCTTTACCGTAGGGTCTGTATATTTTTGGGATAGGCATCCAAATTCCAAGAGCGTGCAAAGGATAAACCCTGAAAGCATTTCGCCGGGGCCAGCAATACCACAAAGCGACTGGTCGATCACTGACTCGAACGACGCCTTCATCTTTAAAGACTTGACGGCGCGGGCGTCCTCTATATCGTTGACAACAAAAAAGTCAGGGCGTTTGGAATCTATGTTGAATCCGCGATTTCCCTGGTTTATTCCCGCCGCCTCAATGATTGCCCCGGAGCTTGGGCTACCGGCTACCATCGGAAGCCTGATCGAGTCCACTCCCCAATGGATATCAGTCAACACACCGTTGACGGTTTGGGTATTTCCGCGTTGCGTGGAGCCTTGAAGGGCGCGGGCCGGTACGCATATTTCTGGGAAGTCCTCTAAAAGCTCTATCGAGTCCCGCTCAAAAATCGCTTTAATGTTACTCAACCGGTCGCAAGCAAAGTCCTTTCGCGGGCCAGCATAGACGATGTACTTGCAATGTCCGTATGAGATCGCCCAAATAATCGCGGCGAGAAGCAGCGAATCCTTACCCCATCCGCGTGGGGCAGCAAACGATTTCAGCCCACCATACAGGATCTTTCGTTCAAGCTCTTTGAGAATGCGGATATGGTCTGGACAGAACGGCTTTTTAAATACGCAACGGAGATACGTTTCACAAAACAGAACCAAGTCGAATTCGCAACATGCGCGCCTGTCGGGGTCTACGATCTCTGGGATAACAATATCGCGCCCTTGCGCCCGTAGACTCCTAGTGCGGTCAAGATGTCTTGCGTTCGCTTGCTCTTGTGTCTGTCTTACTGCGGATCGGGCCACTTGTAACCCCGTGCTATTTTGATTTTCATTGTGGGAGGGATAGCGAAGACCTTTTGTATATCAGCAATTGCCATGCGCCTTGCTTCTTCTATTTGCTGAGTTAATGCCATGTCAATCAATGACATTGTGCATGGAGTAAACACTATGACATCTTCTTTGTATATATCGCTTCGTTTTATGCCGCTCATTTTGTTTTCTTCCTCGCCTTTTCTAGCGCCTCTTTTACCCGCTCCGGCGCGCCCGGCCTTATTTGTAGTACGGCAAGAATTAATTTCGTGCGCATTTTGTCCGCAGATTCCCGACACCTTCTTTTTAGCCCTAAGTTTCTCACTTACCCTTCTCCTTGATCGCAATCTTCCCATACACCCCTACCACCCGATTCGTTGCGATATCGATAAACGTCACATGGCGTGGACTTTTAAATATCAGCGTGCTCGTATCCCACGTTTTTATCATGCGTCCATGGCTCCATAACTCAACTCGTACATCACGCCCAAAGTACATATATTTCGCGTAATCTATATCTGAACATCCGAGCAATAGCGCCGCACTGCCGAGCAACACTATAATAATAACACATGTTACAGCAATTGCTGCGGCTATTCCTATCTCGCGAAGATCTTCTTCCGGCCTATCATGGTCATGCGGCATACCTTTTTCCTTCCTTTGATTTCGTCAACATCGATGTATCCGTTTTCCAGTTTCGCCTCACGTATCGCCCGCATTATCCCGGCCACGGATTCCCGCGTTTGGTGTTCGCGTTCGTTCGGCCTTTTCACCGCGTCGTAGTTAGCGCGATGAAGCGCAATTGTCTTGACTTCATCCTTGCTTAGCATTTCGCTTGATACTCCATCCCGGCGCTATCGGCCCTGCTGTTTTGTCCATGTATTCCTCGTAAATCTTGTCGAACCGCGAACACCGTCTTAGTTGCGCCATTGTTGGAATATAGTTAGTCCGCCCGAATTCCTCCGCCGCTTCGATTTCTTTGCGTTTCGGCGCGTGATGAACATAACCCGGCCCGTGCTTTTTTGGCACTACGTTTCCCGCCTCGCGTGCGTCCATCTGCAAAAGCCTTTCCGCCATCTTTTCGCGGCCTTGTTGCCAGCATGTGCGACAATAGTAGTGCCGTTCTACGTCGTTCGGAACTGCGTGTTTTCGGTCCCCGCCGCGCTCGACACGCGGGAAATCCTCAATGGGTAATTCGCGTTTGCAGTGTTGGCAGATGCGGGTCATTTCTTTACCTCGATCTTCTCGCGATACTCCTTGCACGCGCTATTCAGGCGTTTTGGCAGCCGCCGCCCCGCGTCGTATTCCTGTATCGCGATATCGCCTAGCGTGGCCAAGGCCGCGATTTTCTCGATATGTTTGGGACCGCCGTCGAGTTGCAAAAGACAGCCCTGTAGGTCCATCTTGGCGCGATCAAGCGTCCGTCGAAATCCTTCAAACATTCCCATGCGCATCTCCTTTTTCAATCTCCGCGTCAAGCCAGTCGTATAGCGTCGCGTACTTCGCACAGAAGCGTTTGGAGAGCTTGAGGGATGGGAGATCTTGGGCTATTAAGCGGCACCCATCAAAAACATCGTATGTGCCGCGTGGCTTGTCGGGGGTTATCGCAAAATCGCCGTAGTTATAATCCGCCCTGTATTCGTCGCCTATTTGCCGCCATTCAAGTTTCGTCATTTTGTTTCCTTTCCGCGCCACGCGCACACGCGCTTGTATCCGTCTGTCGCCTAGTCAAGAAAAACCTTCTCCAAGAACTCTTTTATGGGCGGCTCGAACACATAGTCGCATATAGATTTCGATAGCATATTTACTGGTATGTTTGCGCCCGACGCGATCCTAATTTCATTTTTTACTCCGGTAGACGCGTCATATCCAGGGATGCTTAAAACCAGCAATTCTCTACAAGAAGGAATGACAACCTTGTCGAATTTTTCCCAGTACGTCCAATCCGTAGGTAGTCCTCCCGCCATAGCTATAGGGTGGCTCATGCTTATGGGAGAAAATACGCGATACTCCATTACTCGCATCAACCAAGACGCCGCAAGGTTAATTTGTTCAACGCGCATCGACACAATTTCTTTGTTTTCGTGTGTGTACGGAGCCGCCAAATAAACATCAAATATCTTATCCATTCCAGTTCCTTTCGCTTTTTACATCAATACCACGTCGAGTTTGGGCCGGGATTGTCGAGGTGGTCAGGCATACTCGCGCTTTGTTTCTTCCGCGCAGTCAGCACAGATATTGCATTCTATTCCGGTATTTTCCTCTGTAAAATGCCTTACCTCGCCACATATATCACAGCGCCAATAGTAACCGCTATCAACGCGCATTTCTTCAATCACCGATATGAGGTAGTCATTCATAGAGTAGGCATCCGGGTCTATTTTTTTTCCAAGCCAGGCCCGAATCTTTTTGATGATCTCTTGCGTTTTTGTTAGTTCACCCATTTTTATTTTGCTCCCGGAGTCCCTGTGCAAAACCTCTTAGCAAATCGGTCAGTTTTTCGGACTTCCGGTGTTTTGGTAGCCGCCTCACCGCCAATTTGCAGGCGCGCAGATCGCTCGCATCTATCGGCCATTGGTTCGATTTCGGTAATTTACCGGTGTACGCGAACCGCACAAGCGCGTTACTAGATATACCGCAGTCTCTGTCTTCGGTAAATGAACAGATACCCGCTTTGTTGGCTCTCCGGAGAAGATACGCAATATCTGCGTCTCGCTGTTTGTTTGTCATATTATCCCCGCTTTTTCCGCCAGCCCGTTGAAGGCGACGACCAAAATGTTTTTCCAGTACTCATTAGCTCCCGGAAAACCTCCCGCAGTATTAGCACTCGCAACTATCGCGGCGATTGCATTGTCTGTGGTCGGCTCCGCGTTAAATGCTTCACATTCCGCCCGTAACCTTTCATAAAGCGCCATAAGCTCTTCTCTATTTGCCGAGAAATATCTTTGCCGCGCCGCTTCTATGTCTATCAGCATGTTGCCTCCGTTGCCCAGTTTGGCCAGTTGTGGTGTTCAACGCCGTCGAGCAGATGCCCGGCGCGGGTGGTGCCGACCGGTTTGTATCTCCCATGCTGCTTGAAGAAAAACGGCACTCCAGCCTCCGCACATTGGTCCCGCACGCTGCGGAACCAGTCAGGATGCGCGGGCCGTGCGCCGGTGCCGGACTCGCCGCCGGAGATGACCCAGTCGAGCATTTCAAGGTTTGTCCGTAACCCGCCGATTGGATCGTAATCATCTCTAAGTTCCAGCGGCCCCAGCGCAGGCTCGTGACTCACAAACCGGCACGCGGCGGGGGTAGCGAGCAGGTGCTCTACGCGGTCCATGTGGCGCTGGTTCTCGACCGTGACGCCGAGAGCAAGGTTGGGGAGAGGCTTTGGAAGATTGATTTTATTTAGCGTCAACGCAATCCGCATCAGCCGATTTTTTATATATGTCTCCATCTCCGCCGCCCGCTTGGTCAGCAGCCAGTAATGATGCTGGGGTGTCATCGCAATCACGGCCATGACTTGATCGCGGAATGCGTCCGGCACGTCGGGGTGAAACAGGCAGCCCATGGACTCCAAGAAGATCCACGCCGGTTTTTTCATCTTCAATGGCTCGCGTAGTCGCTCCGGGTGAAGGGTAACGGTGAACGGAATATGAAACCGCTCGCACACGCGCTCGGCATAGCAGTTGTCACAGCCCTCCGATACGTGTGTGCAGCCGGTAATTGGGTTCAGGGTGAAACCGCGTCCGGAAACTGGCGATACCCAAGGAATTTTGGTTTTGTTCATTGCTGTTCTCCCCACGCCGCGATGCAGATCGCACACGTCATGTCTTCGGTTAGTTTGCAAAAATCTGCTTGCTTTCCTAATTCACATCGCGCCCGTAACGCCGCCTGTTTTGCGATCTCCGCGTGAACCTTTGGGGTCCAGTGTCCCTGAGATAGCATGGCCGTTTGCCATGTTGCTGGCGCAACGTCGCGCACCCATGTAAATCCGGCTTGCCGTGCCACAATCTCAAGGTTTCCGCGAACACGCTCAAGTCCAAGCGCAACTTTAGAATTCACTCCGACGAAGCCGCCCTCGATGACTACGCGCTCGACGCCGTTATGTTTGACAACGACAAAATCCTCATACCAGTTGTTTGGTTCTTTGGGATCAAGCTCGAACAATTGCCAGACTTTGCCGGTGCGATACGCGCACGCGATTGGCTTTGCGTATGATGGGTCTATGCCGAGTGTGGGGATTGGGGTCATCTCTCTGCCTCCGCCTTGTTCGGTTCTAAAATCTCGACCATCGCCGCTCCCACCATCATCACACCTATACCGCGCCCTTGCTCACTCAGTTTTTTTATAAGTTTTTGCCCGGCCAGCAGAGTTTCTAACCCATAATCCTCCTCTGCTTTTTTCACAATTTCTATCCATTGACCAATCCGCTCTTTATAAAGATTCCCATAAATACTTTTTGCCGACTCCTGGCAGTCGTATAGTTTTGCCGCTACTTCGACGGCCTGCCGTGTAGTTATCATCTCTCTACCTCCACAACGCGCCGGAACAAATCCCAGGCCGCGTCGCGTGCTTGTTTTGCTGTTTGACATGTAAATTTCCCTAACCAACGGCCCGTTATATCTCCGCGAGAATTATGTTCGAAAATCTCGAAGCGGAATGGGCCACGCCAGGGTAATTTTTTTCTGCACGTATCTAATAGCGCGTCATATGGATATATCTCGATGTCATATTTTCCGACGGACAGCCAAGCGCAGGAATTATCACTGAATTTCTTCCACGCGAGTTTTTTGTGTGATCGTTTCATCGTCCGGCCCTCTTGAGCGCGTTGCCCATTTTCCCCGCCATTTCCCATCGCTTAATATCCTCTGATGTCCAGTTCGCACCGTCGCGCAAGCGTGCCGTTTCCACATCCGAGATTAGCTTACATAGCTGTCTTATTTCATTCTTCGCCTGGTCGCGCTCGGACATTAATAGTTTTTCTTTGTGAGTCATTTCACGCCTCGTATTTCTTGTGTATTCTTCACACGCTGTTGCGATGCTTTTCGGTAATTTTCTACCGCGCTCATATTCGGCTAGCGTCCCTAGTCCAATAGCAAACACGGCGGCGGATATTTCAGCGTCATGCCAATGTTTGGTTATAGCTTCCGTCATAGCCTTAAGTTTTTTCCGTAACCCATCAAGCTCATTCATTTGCCGTTGATAGAAATTTCCATCTTCGATGCTCATTTCTCTGCCTCCTCGATGGCGTTCGTGATGGTCTGACAAAGCTGTTTTGCGCCGCGCAAAGTTTTTGTGGCCACGATAGAACGACCATCCCAGATTACTCCGTAGGGTCTGTGCACCATAATGTCTGCCCATCGTTCTTTTTTTATAACCGGACCTCGATATCTCGTGGAAGTCCAGATAAGATCCCCTTCATCGGTTTTTTTGCGCTTCCATTTAAGCTTCGGCATCGTCCAGACTCCTCAGTATTTCAATCTTCACGCCGCCCATGTTGGTAATCTCACAGAACTCAAAGGCTTCCTTCGGTATCCGCGATAGCAGGTCATGCCGAAATACTGTCCCGTGACAGCCGCACGATAATTTGTACCAGCCGCGTTCTAACGGCGTTCTGTGTTTAACTGCTGCGCTTTGTGTCACTTTCCTACCCTCCTGTATTCCGCAACCTGTATATCGCTGCGTATTGGCCTTGGCGTAAACATCTCGATGGTCTCCCACACGCTGCCCCGCGCCGCCTCTGCGCTGTTGCCGACGCCGGTGTAATCCCGTTTCGTCACCGGCGATGTCCAGTATGCAAAGAAAAGACTCTCAGGCATATTCATCTCGATCCCTCTCTGTGTTTTTCCGCGAACGCCCGCAGTGCTGATTCCGTGGTCCATCTGGGCTTGGCGGATGCAAAGCATTTGGGGCAGACGGCTTTATATTTGATACGCATACGCCCACGGTCGTATACGTCGGTCGTGATTGTTCTGGGGGTGTGCTTACACATTAGAATAGCTCCGTCTGTAAACATGCCGGGGAGAACCAAATTCGCTCCCGGTGACAGTTCTCTCGGCCAGCGCCGTCACTTTGCGAGCCGTAACCACCCCGCGCTTTCCACGGAACGCAGTTCCAATCATCCGGCATGTTGTGCTCGCCCTCGTAGCCACATAGGGCGATGCGCATTTCCGCGCCGTGTTCAATCGCATACTCCCTGACAGTGAGCCGAACGTCCTCATTATGTTCATAAACGCTACTACACCCGTCGAGATACGGCGGGTCAAGAAACATCCCGGTAAGGCCGTTGTGTGTTGTCACTGTTGGGCTCGTAACTCGCGTCCAATCGCCACACATTACGCGCACGCGCTCAAGTCGTAGCGATAGCTCCCGGAAGTATTCGCGGATGTCTCTACCCCTTCCGGCGTCGCCCAGGTGTGTGCTTTTTTCTTTCCACGCATTCCCAATAGTCGAGCATACGCCCCACACCCAAATCCCGGCAAGTTTTGCGTCGTAGTAATCCGGGTCGCGGTACATGCGATCAACGTGGTCTTTGTGCGAGAACAGCCAGTCGCGTCGCGCCGCCAGGTCCACCTCGTTAACCGGCCAATTTGCATGATGCGCCACGGCGTCCGGGTCTTTCTGTAGTGCTCGCCAGAAGTTTGTTAGCCAGCCGTCCATATCGTTGACCGTCTCAACCTTTGGCGCGTGGGGGCGACTAAGTAGTACTGCTAGCGATCCCGCAAATGGCTCAACGTAGTTCGGCACATTTCCGAATCGCTCCCAAACGAGCGGGGCCACCATCGATTTACCGCCAAAATATGGGAAAGGGGCTTTAAGTACTTCGGTTATCACCATAATTCTCCTTACGTTCCGACCATCTCCGCGTCTTCGGTTAGTTCATTTATCTCTGCGACCATCTCCCAAAATCCGTACACCGCCGCGTCCTCCGTCGATTTGTCCGGTCCCTCGAATCCGCAGATCCCGCATGTGGTCCAAAAAAACGTCGAACCGTTGATGATTGTCTGGCGCGTCTCTGTCTGCTCGTGCTGGCAGGTTTTGTAGTCGACGGCCATTTTGGGATCTATGGCTGTCATTGGTTTGCCCCCGGAGTTGATTTAAGTCCCTCAGAGGCGTTTTGTTTTAATCGCGCCGCAATGATTGCTGGACGCGCCCATAGCCGTTGCCACACAGACCATTGCTTATTGACAAGCCCTTGGTTATCCCTGTAAAGCATCGCCATTGGATAAAATCCCGCACCAACCGCTTGATACATGCGCTTTTCGGCTGCATCAAACGTATCTTTCGGATAACCGCATAATACGTAACATCTAACATTGTGTGAGCGTGCTGAAAAACCTGCGGACTTTAGTAGCGTCCCGGCGTTAATTAATGGCTCCAGATCGTTCTCTGTGTCATAGGCAAAAAACAATTGCGCCGGACGCAAATTGTGTAGTTGTTCTGCAATTTTTGGAGTAAGCCGCGCCGCCTCAAGCCCTCCGGTAAATTCACATTTACCCCGATATTTCTGTAGCATAGAAAACACGGCCTGAATATGATTTTCGCTGCACGCAAGCAGGTTGTCGTCGAGCACGTTCCATCCGTCCCGGATCGGCAATTCCCGCACCGATTCCCCTTCGCGCCGCCACACCGAGCAAAACCAGCAACGGTTAGGACATCCACGGGACGTTATTACGCGGCCTTCTTTAAGATACCTTCCTGGAATAAAATCTTCGCCTCTCATACCTGTTGCTGGACCGCCAATTTCGACGGGGGCAACATATTTCCATGATTGCGCTAGTTTCTCGGCTAACGGCAAATCATATGTAAATGCGACCGAAATATGAACCTTATCCGCCTCTACAAATAACGTAGGCTCTCCAACAAAAGCCTCTTCGTCGGTCGGGGTGGCTTTTGTTTTTCTCGGAAACACCCTTGCTACTCGCATTGCATAAGCCCCTCAGAGGCGTTTTCCCTGTCCAGGGGGTAATCTACCCCTACCGGACCGCCGTTTTCGCCGCCCATGTTTTCGAGCACACCGGTAATCAGCCCGGACGTGGGGTGAATCTGTGATGTATCCTGGGTTTTGCGCTTTGCCGCCTCACGCGCCCGGAGTAATTGTGCCGCCTCCGCTTTGGCTTGCTCGCTGGAAACTGGGGGATGCTTTTTGATTTCCTGATTTACCGCCTTTTGAAACCAGCGCCACAGAAATGACGGCATGCCCCGTGCGGTTTTACGCTTTTCGGCATGTGCTATACACCACATGCGTGCCTCTACCGCCTCTTGGAGGACGTTGATTTGTTTTCCGTAAGCCCCGTGGAATTCGTTCAGCAAGCTGCGGCGGAGATACCAGGTCCTTTTTTTGGGGTCTTTGTCCCGGATTAGAAAATCTAAATAAATCGGATCGTCGAGTTCGGCGGTCCGGTGCTCCGCTTCGGAGTCTCCGGACAAACTCTCTTCTGTTTCTGTATCTGTTTCTGTTTCTACTCTAATCTCTTCTAGAGCGCAGTCTGTGCGCAGGGGTTGCGCAGGGGTTGCGCTTGTCACGATAATCCCGCAATCAATAAGTATCTTTATTGTTTTCTCGCAGTTTTTACGCCCTGACTGCATCTCAATATAGCGAAAATCAGCCGGAATCTTATTGTCGAATTTGCACGCCATTGCAAGGAGGAAAAAATAGAGGGAAACAGCGTTGTCTGGAAGCGAAAAAAGCTTGTTTGGTTTGCCGTCCGAACCGTACTCACCGAGGATATCTGAATAGAGCCGACACCAGACCATAGGCTTGCCCTCGGCTGGTTTTCGGTACTGGTATTTTTCCCAGTTTCTGATACTCAGATAGTTCATTGTTTCCTCAGAATGGTATGTCTTCTTGGGAGCCAAACATGGTTCTAGCGCGCATTTATTGCTGAAACCTCATTAGTTCTTGCTCGCCACATTGGGGGTTTGGGGTTAATCCAGTATCCTGATCAAATCTCCACCATCTCCAAAATTCGTCAGGGCCGGAAAAATGCTTTCCGCTATTTGCCCAATTACTTCGATAGCACGCCGATTTCCACGCCGCTTCGTAGCGCGGCCATCGCTGGAATTCTTTTTCTCGTATGCGTTGGCTCGCCAATGGACAGCCAACACATCCAAGACGATCAAAACCCTCGTCATAAAGGTTGCAATATGGAATCTTTGTCTCGCGGATATAGCTCCATACGTCATCATCCGACCAATATAGGATCGGCGCTAACGCTTTGCCGTCCCAAGGAATCCATAACGCCGCACGACGCGGAGATTCCGCTGCGCGGACGCCCAATATTTTTATTAAGCCTTTACCGGCTTGCTCTTTTAGCGAGCGACAACACCACCTAGCCTGTCGCCAAGGCATTCCGGATGTTTTTATTTTTTGAAATACTGCAACACGCGCCTTGTCAAAAATCACATCCGCATGGTATTGGTGTATAAATTTCACAAGCTCCGGAGGGTCTAACGCGCGCGAATAATGCCACTCCACTTTTACCCCAGCCCGCCGCGCCAACTCCTTGATCACGCATGAATCTTTTCCGCCGCTAAACCCGCCGTTGTACCCATCTGTCGGCTCATGTTCGCGCAGCAAGGCTATTGCCTCGCGTTCTAGATCTGGCAGAAACATCGTGGTTTGCTGCAAGCGCGGTGGGGCCGTAAATTCCGTCATTTCACCTTATTCCTCCGCGCCCACCGATACAGGCTCAGCACCGCCCGCCGCGCCTTGGTAATGGTGGTGCGGGATCGGGTGTCAAAAATACTGTCCAAAATAATGTCGTGATCTTCCGGGTCTAGAAAGGCAACCCTGATGGCAAACGGGCCACGAAAACGGCGCTTGTCGTAAAATACCGGCGTAATACACAACTCGTAATCTCCGACGCTGCAGTACTCGCCTGAGTTGTCAGATAGGCGTTGCCAGGTTAGATCATTTGGCTGCATGGGCTGTTCCATTCTCTTTAATTTTATCGAGATCGTCCGCAATTTGACGTAACTTATTAGGTAAGTATTCCGGCACCACATCTGCGGCTAATCTACGTTCTGCAATCCAGTTTTCGACGGGTACAAAAAATCTCCCGCGTTCAGATTCCTCAAAGTGACCGAGGTTGCGTTGTTCCAAAAACAGCACCATAGTTTCGTAGTTTTTAATCGCCGTCCTTAACTCTCTGTTTTCGCCCGCAACTTTATTTATTCTCCCCGCAACAACCTCTCGGATTTTCTTGGATACATTCCATCCGAGTTCCTTTGCTTCGTCGCGCTCAGCCAGCCATTTCCGCCAACATTCAGTGCGGCTTGGCGGTGTGTCCTCGCCTTTAATAGATGCGCGACACATAAGCACATAGTACAATAACTGATCGGGGCACGGTATTTCGCGGTAGACAGCCTTTTTCTTATTATAGAGTTTGGTTGCGTTCTTCGATACAATGAGTAACCCACATTGCGGGTCTATTTCAGCGGGATCTATAATTCCTTGCGGTGCCACCCAATAAAATTCATTACAATAATCGAGTGCGTGCCGCCATTTATCATCGTGTAAAAAATCAGAACGCGAAACCTTGATTTCGTACGCGGTGAGTTTAGGGTGTTTCCAGCTTTTAGCCATTGCCCATGCGTCAAGCTTTAGGAGGCTTTCCGCATAATGTGTAGAACCATTTTTGCATTGAGGGACAAATACATCATCTCGGTGCCGCTCTGATAATAGTCGCGTTATGCTTGATTCCGTCATAGGTTATCTATCCCTGTGGGCTGTTCCAAATAACCTAACGCGGTAGTAGTGCCGTTGTGTCTTTTCTAGGCCACTTAATCCATCCACCCATGCGGTACGCTGTTCGTGATCTATAACGTAGCCACGCGGCAACGCCCCCATTCTCGCCGCGCTAACGTGCGTAGACAGGCAATTTGTGCCGACAAGCTGATTTAGTTCTCCGGCATCAACCCATGATCCCTCACGTTCGAGGAGGTAATTAAAAATCTTCCCCGGCTTTGTCTTTGGCGTTAGTTTTGCCGCGTGCATACACCCTGTTGCGCTCATTTCTTTGCCCTCACTCTTAGTATTCTGCCCTCGGCGCATATGTCAGGACACCCGCGTTTGGTTAACATTTTGGATAGGCGCGTTTGGTTTTCCATCGCCAGCGCCGCAACGCTTTTCGCCGCCTCAAGTTGCTCTCGAAACGAATCGAGAACTTTCGTCAGCGGGCAGTCTGGCGAGTTACATTTAATGTCAGGGAAGCTCATGTGCCCTCCCGCTTTTCTGCCGCATTAACGATGTCAGCGATCTCGTTGTGTTTACGGATTGCCTCCGCCTCACTGCTACGAAGCGGTCCGAAGTAGCGACATTCCGTATTTACACACTGCACCCAGTGACGGTGCCAGCTCGCTGATATTGCCGCCACCGTTTCCGAGTGGCAGAAAAAACACGGGCGTATTACGGGTTTAGGCGGCACGTAGGCGCGCAGGGCCGCTTGCTGGGCGTTCCAATCGGACTCCGCCGCCCCCTGGCCACATCGATCGCAATACACGCCGGGTCCGTTTTTAAAGTGTGCTCCTGAATGGTATGGTGTATTATTACACAGCGCACACGGTTCCAGTTTTTCACTCATGGTTTTCTCCCACGACGGCAAACCCGTTACGTATGCCGCGTATATATTCGGTTGTGTTATCGAGCACCCATTCCGCCGCCGACTCATAGCCGTGGATTTCCAGCCAATCGACAACGTGCTGCCATTGGAACATGTTGTATATTCCGCTCTCCCGTGCCGCGAAAATGCCATCGTAAACGTCCCGCGATACGGGAATAGGTTTTTTGGTGTGTGCGCTCATACACCTAATCCTCGTTAGACGCCGGGCCGCCGCTATATCGCTCAACCAGCCGCAGCCGGGCGCGCTCTATGCGGCGGTTTCGTGCGCGAAAAACCATGACTGTGTAGAAAAAGTGAGCCACCAAGCCCAGCCCTGCGGCTACCGCAAAACCAACATAAAATTGAGCGTTCAAAGCGCCTCCTTGTTTGATTCCTTCATTGTGATTTTCGCCGCCGCCATAACCAGCGGCTTATAGACGCGCCACCAGTCGAGCGCGCTAGAACTCATTTTCCTGATCGCGTCATCGTCAAAAGCGTCCCACTCAGCCGCAGTGTGAAACTGGCAGCCAATACGGATTGAGTCGCCCTGGATAAACACGTCCCATAACTCGTTTTTGATTACGATTATGTCGGCCGCGCGGAGGTTGGCCTCGCGGAGGTCGGCCGCGCGGAGGTCGGCCTCGCAGAGGTCGGCCGCGCAGAGGTCGGCCGCGCGGAGGTCGGCCGCGTAGAGGTCGGCCGCGTAGAGCTTGGCCTCGCGGAGGTCGGCCGCGCGGAGGTTGGCCTCGCGGAGGTCGGCCTCGCGGAGGTCGGCCGCGTAGAGCTTGGCCTCGCGGAGGTCGGCCGCGCGGAGGTCGGCCTCGCAGAGGTCGGCCGCGCAGAGGTCGGCCGCGCGGAGGTCGGCCGCGCAGAGGTCGGCCTCGCGGAGGTCGGCCTCGCGGAGGTCGGCCGCGCAGAGGTTTAACCACTCCTCTGGCAAGACGCCTTCTCGGCGGGCTTTGTTCCAGTTCCATAAAGTCGTGTTTGTGTGCGTTTCCTCGCTCATTTCACCCCCTCGACGGCCTTAAGCAGCGCCGTCAACTCTTGCACGTTCATTTTTTCCGGCTGGACGGTCGGTCCCATCGTAGCATTGTCCAACATGAGGTCAAACATATCTCCGGTGAGTTTCTTCCCCGCCTTTTTGACTGCGGCCTTAACAGCTTCGAGCAACCTTGCCTTCTCCGCGTCCGTGTTCTCCGGGGGGCCGTCCGGGGTCTCCGGTTCAAACGGCGGGTCTTCGTGCGGGTCCGGGGATTGCAGCTTGTTCAGTTCGGCTTCAAGTTTCGCGTCCGGCACGTCTGTAATCGACGAATAGCCGAGCTTTCCGAAGTGTTGATTTACTCCGATCTTCCGCTCACGCAGGATCTTGACGATCTCTGCAATAAGAATATCGCGGGGCGTGGACGGCGTAACCACTTCGGCCTTGGCGTTCTCAATGATTTCATCTGCGGATGTGGGGATGCTGTCGCGCTGGCGTTCAAGCCTGTCATAGTCTATAACATCCTCCGTTGTTGCTAGCCCCTTAATCACGTCCGGGAATGCATCGCGGATTGCAAAACCACGGGCGCGGAGTTGAAGCATTCGACGCGGGTAAAACGTCCACGGGCCTTCTTTGCCCCATAGCTTTGCGCGTTTGGCATCCTCGACGCTGAACGTCTGTACTACCGGAGCGCGTCCGGCACGATTGATTTCACACCGCGCCGTCAACTTGTCGCCTTCACCGGAAAATGTTTCCGAGAATCCGACACACATGCCGGAAGCTTCAACGAGCGCCTTTGCCGTATCACCGTAAATGGTAGGGCGTCCGTTTATAACCGCAATTCCCTGGACTGCCTGCATCGGCGCAAGGCCGACTTCCTGGCCAATTTGCACGGCAATCAAAATAGATGCGGGCTTTTCCATTCCCTTCGGGGCAAAACCGGACGCGACAACGTATTGCGCGAAGCGGAACATATCCTCAAGGGATGTTAGTGACAGTCCACGCGGACCGCTAAGAATCGGCGTGATGTCTTTTGTTTCGTCATTAGCCATGATGTCTTTCTCCCTATTTCCTGTTAACCAAGTTCTGAACGCTGAAAACCCGTATCCCTGCGATAGTACACCGCGATTTCTGGCTACGCACCATCGCGCCGATAGCCTTTTCGTCCGGAATCATGTACTCAAGCGGGATGGCTTTTTTATCCACGACTTCCCACTTCCAATCCGTGCGTCCAACGAAACCCGACGGCGCTACGGTGGTCGGCGTTACGATTTGCGGGGGTGATACGGCTTGTTCGACGGATTGATTAGCGAGCCCTTGCATTTTGGCGGCGGTCGCTTTGTCGCCCAGGAACCGCGCTTCCTCTGCTGCTGCCTCAAATTTCGCTGCGTCCGCCAATCGTTGTTCTTCGTGCTGACGGTCGAGTTCCGCCTGTTGTGCGGCGGCGGCAAGGCGCTGGCGTTCGAGTTCCTGCGTTGACCATATTGAGATCAAGCGGCGAAGGCGTTTCGGTTCTGATTCGGGGTATTCAAGGTGCTGATTTTCTAGTTCCTTTGCAGCCTTCCAGTTGTCGTATGCGTTTTTGACAAATGGAGAGACCACATCCTTTATTTTTTTGGCGATGCTCTCCCATGCCTTGATTAACCCCCCCGCGATTTCTGCATCCTCGGCGGTCTGGACTGCGATAATGCTTTGGCTTTGTGCTAGTAGCGACGTTGATTGTTCTGTGATGGGTTGTAGCCCTTGGATTTCGTTCATACAGCCGCCGCCGCTAGAATTTCGAGGGCGTCCCGAAACCCTTTGTTCTGTCCTTTCAGATTTTCATTTTCGCGCCGCGACTTTTGGAGTTCTTCGCGTAAAATCAAAAGGGATTTATTCGCTTTTACAAGCTCGCCTTCCGCCGCATAAAGTTTTACCTCCAACTCTGCGCGGCGCATATCCATCGCCTCGGCTGCATCAAGTTTTTCTTCGATCTTTGTCTCAAGTTTCATTTTCTTCTCTCCCTGTTTTTAATAAGCGCGGCGGGATAGGCGTGATGGGCAACCTCCCGCCGCGCCGCCGTAACGTGCAAGTTACCGGCGATCTAAGCACCTATAACAACTGGCTATAAGCGCTGTCGATTCAACGCCCCGCCCGTCACTTCCTGGGGCAAGCGCCCACTCTGCGAGCGTCGGCTAATCGGACGGCGGCCCAGTCGGCTCTTTCGAGCGCGGGGCAAAAACGATTCAACTGTTAAAATTAGAAATGCTTTATACAAACCCTGCCGCTATTATCTGTTTCCAGTGCGCCTTTGTAGCCGTCCAGTAACACTAATCCCTGATGTGTAATATCCGCAATTAAGCCGTCAATAATACGAACGCCATCTCTATCGACTTGCGCCAATGTTGGGCCTTTGCTGGTTTCTATCACCCGGAAAAACGCTTCTTCCTCTTCTTTTTCTTTCGGTTCAAACGCTACCAGTTTCATGTTGTTCTCCCTTCTATTCCGTCTCGACCGCTTCGTCAGGCCGCGTTCGTTTTCTTCGCACCACCAATACCCGGCAAATCCTCTTGCTGGCGCTTTCTATCGATATAGGCAATTGCCTCTGTTTTGAGCGTTTCGATTGCGTTCGTGCAGCCGAGCGGCAATGTCGGAATCCCCGCCGCCTTAACCTCGCACGGCATGTGCGGCGTGTTGACCGGGATGACCTTGGTATTTTTCAAGGTCTTGAGCGCCGTAATTGTTGCCGCCATAGTGCCCTCGCTGTCGTAACTAAGCGTTACGCCTGTAGCCTTCATATGCGCGCCGTAGGCTTCATCGTGATCGGTTAGTTGTAGCGCCCACGGAATGAGGGCATCGAGCGCTTTGCAAAAATCCTGGTCTGGCAAATCGGGCGATTCCAGTGCGTGCGAGTCGTCTCCCTTTTCGCCGCTAATGTACCACTCAACTAACGTGCGCCCATCCTTGTGTTTGATTTTTGTTATAATCCGGTTGTCCATGATTTTCTCCTCAAGTCAGTACAGCAAATCCGTCAACGCCACACTCGGTTGGCACAACGCCGGTGTATATTCCGTGTTCCGCAAGCGCGTCCTCCAGCTGCGTTATCACCGCACGGATCGCAACGGGATCATCTGTCGGTATAGTCAAAATAAAATTGTGGCCCGGCGACGGGAGAGTATCGCCGCCGGGCGCTGTGGGTAAGGCGGATGGGGAATCCGCCGAGGGAGAAGAAGGCTGTTTGAGGCGACGGGCGGCTTCGTTGATTGCGCCGCGCAACGCTGCAAATTGTTTTTCGATGTCCGCATAGTGTTCGAGTTCGCGCACAAATTCTTCGTTGCTCAGATTTTCGTACATGCTTCTCTCCCCGTGGTTATCGGTTCAACTCGTCCATTTTTACGCCGAGTGCGTCTGCAATTTCCTTTACGACATTATTCCCTGGATTCTGGATAATACCATTTTCGATGCGCGACAAATGCGAAACGTGCATCCTGTGTATTAGGGCCGCTAAGTCCCGTTGCGTCATATCGCGCTTTCCCCGGATTCGTTTAATGTTTTCGCCAAGTTGTGTCATCGTTCATTTTCTCCTTGCCCGAAGTCTACCACGGAATTTCCGATTTGTCAACACTTGTTTTTGTTGACAGATTGCGCAAGCGTGTGGTATAATGGGGGCGTGGAAAACGAAAGGAGAAGGCCATGAAACTACGATGGACACGAATTAAAAACACAGACCCACCTGAATGGAAGTCGCAACGATTTGGGGGTTTTCAGATATTCATCGAATACAGTAAAGACCACGAAAAGTACTTTGCGCGATTTGCAAACATTCCGGCTAAAAGCACAATGAGTGCGGCGGAACTAAAACAAAATTGCCAGCAAATGCTGGATGACGCGTGGGCAACGGAGGGAATATGAGCGCGTTTAACCTGGACGAAATCAAGGCGCGGTGGGCGGCTGCAACACCGGGGCCGTGGGAATTCGATCCCGATGAAGAAGGCAGCGGCTGCAATGAAGTATATTATGGTCTAATGTGTTTAGCTAACAATAATAGAACGATGCTTCATGTGCACGTTCAAAAGCACTATCCAGGATCGGAGGCTTTAGGCACTTTCATCGCCCACGCCCCGACCGACATCGATGCCCTGGTAACCGAGGTCGAGCGGCTGAAGCGGATAGAATTCGAGAGGCGCTTAGATCTTGTCGATGCGCATAACGGCTGGGAGGCGGCTGTCGAAGAAACGCGCTGTCTGGGCGCCGAGGTTGATCGGATTACCGAAGAGAATAAGCGTCTATGGGCAGTATTTAAGACCTGTCATGGCTGCAAGCATCTTATCCCAGGGATAATGTTAGGGTGTCCTTCCCAGAGTTATATTGATATAAGCGGGAACTGTAATCAAAAGGAGGAAAAATGTGTCAACATGAGCCTTTAATACACCTTTGTGGGTGTGGTGGAAAGCCTATAATACGGTTGATTAACGGTGGCTACAAATATGAATGCTCAAATTGCGGCGCGTTGGGACCGTCTGGCGGGCCCAGCAAGACCGAAGCGCGGAAAGCTTGGAATGTGGCACACCATCCGTCTGTATACCAAGCGGAGATAATGTTAGAGCGCCTAAAGACAAGAGTAGCAACAAAGGCATGTCCGAAGTGCTATAAGCTAGCAGGAGACGACAATGAATAACCTGGACGAAATCAAGGCGCGGAGACGCAATGTCCTTTATGGGGGAACGCCAGAGATAGATGCCGACATAGACGCACTCCTTACGGAGGTCGAGCGGCTGACGGCGGAGAACGCGGCACAAAAGATGGTCTCCGTCTCCGTTGAGAACAACCCTGAAATGGTCGCGTTTGGCGGATACCTTGTTGAGAGCGCAAAAACGGGCGAAGCGATAGTGCGCCTAAATCTCGGCCTGAATCTAGCTCTAGCGAAAAAAACCGGGGAGCGATTTACGGACACTGTTGCGCAAACCTTGGCACATGAACTCCACCATGTCTGTCAGGAAATCGCTGGCGTGATTTTTAACGAGACAGAGGCGGAATCGTTTATGGAACAGGTTGACACAAACTGTCTTGGCGAAAGCGAAGACGCCGAACAGGCGATGCAGGAAGTCATGACGGAACTTAACGCTGTAAAAGCGGAGAACGCCAGGCTCCGCGCAGAACTGGAACGCGTTGCCGATAAAAACGATTTGGCAATATGTAGTGTTTGTGGACACTATGTCAACATAGATGAGTTGGGCGACAATGGTGATTCCCCATGCGACGAATGTTACGAAAGCTTCAAGCTACAGTGTCCGCTCTGTGAGTACAGATCTAACGAGGCCGAGAATTGCCCGACGCATGACGTGAAGTTGATCATGCGCTCTAAGTACGCGGAGGACGGGAAATGAGCACAGGCCTTAAACGCTATAGACGCACAAGCATTGCAGACGCTGAGTATCCTCACTTAAAAGAGGATATATTGGGAAAGTGGAGTCTATTTGATGATGCCAAAAAGCGCATCGCGGAACTGGAATCCGAACTCGCCACGATGAAGGCCGACCGTGACGCGCTTGCCGCAGAATTGGCAAAACAGCCACCACGTAAAACGCACTTCGACAATCAGGAGTGCTGTCCGGGGTGTCGCTATGAACTAGAAGAGGTCACGAAAGAGCGTGACTCGCTTGCCGCCGCACTTGATGATCAGGTCAACTCGTTGACGGCGACGGTAGCGCGACTGACGCAGGAGCGCGACGCCGCCGTCGAGGAAAAGGTAAAAGCCATAAAAATAATGGATGGTATTTGCGGCAACTGCCCCTATTGGTCGGAGGAATGTGAGGAATCAGATAACGGCGAGTGTGGTGTGTGCGACCAAGCCTGCTCTCGTTTTGACACGTGCCGATTGACCTACGAGCAACGAGAAAAACGAATCGTACAGGAGCAAGAAAAAGCGGAGAATTGGCGATTAGAAGCGACGCTTGCAAACGAGCGATACGAGGAGGCAAGGGCCGACCGTAATGCCGCCCTCGCCCGCGCCGAGGCCGCAGAGGATGACGTACACGTTAAGATTGTGCGAACTATCCGAGAACTTGAGGAACAGAACGAAACGCTCATGGCCGATGAGATATTCCAATCTGTACTATCTGTGGTAACGATATACGCCGGTGTGAACATATTCCGGAGCGTGTTTATGACAGTAAAAAAGCAAGCTATGTGTTCTCGCCGTCCACAAAACCAGCGAAGCCCGCAACCCCCGTCTGTTCTGAATGCGATGCAGTGTGCGGCGTGCGGCAGGAACCGCGGCGCGATGCGGAAGGGGGAGAGTGATATGGACTCAGAAATGCGAAAGGGTTTAGGGATCTTAATTGGATTGGCTTATGCGTTTTTCATATTCGGAACGGTGGCGTTTGTGCGCTTTATAATGTTTGGCGCTAACTGAAAGGAATATAACATGAGCGGCAACCTGCAAATCTTCTGCGCGGTAGTCGCCGGGTCGTTTGCCAACACGGCGCACACGACGGCGGAAGAGTTGACTAAGGCGTATGACAAGGCTATGGAAGCATGGAACCGCGGAGCGATCGACTGTCGGAAAAAGGAGAGTGACATGGAACTAAAACTCAACCCATGCGGATGTAGGGGAAAAGTTGTCTACAAACAGGCAACACCTAATGGTGGAAGGTTTCAATGCGAATGTGGTGCAGCTGGGCCTTCCAAGTCAACAAAGGAGCTTGCGGCTGAAGCCTGGAACACGGACCGTCCGCTGCAGCCCACCACCGAGCAAATTCTTGGCCAGCCCATCGCCGGGCCGATAACGCCGCCGCCGCCGATTCAAGTCGAGCCTGCCCCCGGCGTGGCCGACCTGGCCGGCGTGTTGCAGCCACGCGATATAGAGAAGGAGGCACGGGAGTTATGGGAGCATATTTATAGTCATACGCTTTATGCCTTGATAACAAATCCAATTCTAAAGCCAGGCGCGTCCTTTAAAGATACGTCGGATCAATGCTCGGCCCAAGCCGACGCCGCCCTTGCTGCGTACCTCGAACGGTGGGGAGAAAAGCCATGAAGGTCTTATGCCCGGAATGCGGCGCGCCGATGGTACTGCGCTACACAAAAAAGTTTCGCTACAAAGACGGATCGCCACGTCCGTTCTTCGGCTGCTCACAATTTCCGGACTGCAAAGCATCGCACGGCGCGCACCCAGACGGCAAACCTCTCGGTCGGCCCGGAACGCCAGAAGAGAAAAAGGCTCGACACGAAGCACATTTGGTGTTCGACGCAATGGCCGAACGTCTTGGGTTATCGAAAAAAGCACGGTACAAATGGTTACAGGTAAAAATAAACCTACCCGCAGAACAGGCGCATATTGGCAACTTCGGCGTCGAGGAATGCGGAAAATTAATCGCACTTTGCGAGACGGAAGCGTCCTCCAACTTGTCTGTGCGCGGCAGGCCATTCGATCCGACCCATAAACCAAACGAGGAAATAATCGAAGATGATCCAGACGAAAATGAGTAATTGCGAGACTTGCGTCGAATATTTAATGTCAGAAACAGGCGTCTGCACTAAACAGTGTGAACAGATTAACGATGTTCGCCGCGACGGGCGGGAAAGGGAAAGATGTGTACAATCCAGACCATAATTCTGCCACCCAAAACGGCGACGAATGAAGCAGCGAGGGTAATAATAGTAGTGCGTTGTAAAACCGCCGCCACATGTAACGGAGTAAATAGATTATGAGCGAGCCTAGAAAAATAAATCTTCCCGAATACTGTGTTCCATACGGAGAAAGTAGCGGTGGAAAAAACGATTGCGACCACGATTTTCCTCCGGAGAGCAGGCGCGATTATGAATACTGTGCGCAATGGACTTGCTCTATCTGTGGGATGGTCGCAACGTTCGAGGTACTATTATGACCGCACCCAACACCACCGCCCTCACGGTCAGAATTAAAAAAGGCGCTAACGTAAGCCAGGACTATAGATTCTATAAATGGGCCGGGCCAAACATCATTTTCGACGCTGAGGAATACGACGCTGACAAATATAAGCTTACCGCCGACGGCTATGGAAAATTCGGAAAAGTCAACAGCTACGGCGACGGCGCGCTATATGTGCTAAAAACGGATTGCGTCGAGGGGAAGAAAACAGGCGAGCCTAAAAGCGCTAACGACGCCGACCTCGCCCGTGTGTGCGAGGTATTGGGGTGGGAGCCGAAGTATGAATTGTGGAGAAACGAATTGACAGTTATCTACCCCGACATCCGTCGCGACCCCGCGCTAGCGCTGGAGGCGCTGGAGAAACTAGGCCGAGCCGTCACCATAAAATTCAGCCCCGCCGCTCATTACGCCCTACGCCGTACGTTCGCATGGAGTAAAGTCTACTACGGAGACACTCTAGGCGCGGCGCTGTTCGCGCTGATCTTGAACGAACTTGCGGGAGAAACGACATGAACGAAGAAAATCACGCCGTTCCCCACGCTCGCACGTTCGGCCTGCTGGTCGCGACGCTGCTCTCGCTGGCCGCGTGGTGCGTCGTGGTGGCCGTGGTCGTGGCGCTGATGCGATAACACGGCTAATAAGGAACAGATATGCCATATATTGAGCATGATGGTGTTGCGCTAGAAATAATAATAGGATACGACCCTAACAATAAGCCCATCATAATGCACGGGACGCGCATTGATGAGCCGCCGGTGACGGTAGGCGGCATTACCGGGACGATCTATATGCAAACGGACGGCCATGTTGTTGAAATTTCGCAACCCCATTGACGTCATTTTAACACGCGCCGACGGGGAACCGTCAAGGAATGCTTGACTGTTGGTTAAGCGTAAATCTTTTCGCCGTTTTCGCGGCATTCAAAAACTTTTCCGTAACGTACTGATGGTTTTTGGTTACATACAGTCCAGCCAAAGATAGTTTCTACCACAAACGCATAACCAAAACCGTTAGCGCGCGCAAGGCGAAACGCATGTAAAGTTGCCTCTGTTTCTTCCGTGTAGTTCATGTTATGCTCAACTCGTATCCCGCATTCCGCTACGCCGACATACTGATTCACTGCCCCGCACAGCGCCTTCCAGGGTCCGTCCGCCGCGTTTGATATCGGCTCACTCCCGATAATGGCCAGCCAACATTTTCCGGTCGCCTTGAGGTATACAGGCATTTGCGTTACCGCCGCGAGCGCCGTCATGCACTTCTCGATCTGCGTCGGGCCGTATGAATAGTCAACTACTCGGATTTTCATGGCCGGTATACTCCATCGCCAGAATTTAGCGCTTCATGAATACTGTCGGAGAGGTAGTATTTGTGGTTTTTTAATTCCTCGCGTAGCCGACGCACTTCGGTGGCAAGAATCTTCGCGTATCGCGCCGCAACGCTCTGGAAGTTTTGATGCTCGGCCCAATTTAAGGCTTGTTCTAGAGTATCTTCTCGCAAGGTTGCCATCATCGTTGATCCTCCCGCTCTTTCATTTCCTCGACAGCCCGCCGCACGTTCTCTGCCCGCGTGCCGGGCTGCGCGTCCAGCCATTTCACCAGGTCGGCGGGGAAAAACGTCGATATGCTCACAGGGTTTTTGATCAGGCGCGGGCGGCCCATAGGTTTTCTGTTGGCAGCCGCCTTTGCCGCCAGCTTCGCGGTCTCGTAGAGTTCGCGCAACCGTGGCGCGTTCGGCGCGTTCCGTTTTTCGGCGGCGAGTACGTTGACGCGTAGCGTTCGCAGGTCGTGGCTGTTCATCGGTTTCATTTCCCGTCCTCCTCTAACAGGTTAATTAAGTCCGCTACCTGTTTTTTGTACTCCGTCGCCCACGCCGCCCGCGCCGCCGCCGTCGTCCGGTCTTTGCCGGATAGCCAGTCTCGCGCCCAGGTCTCCACCGCCTCTACACCGCAGTGTAGAGCGTG
>Ga0265297_10004040_pt1 | contig 24873 bp, 27 predicted proteins | sample Munlanlwell13791_FD_192502 | JGI IMG/M metagenome (GOLD analysis project Ga0265297, IMG submission 192502) | Leachate microbial communities from a municipal landfill in Southern Ontario, Canada - Leachate well 137-91 | ecosystem: Engineered > Solid waste > Landfill > Unclassified | place... | reverse complement strand
GGGTAAAGTTATGACTTTACCGACTGTGGCTAAATAAACAAAATTATGTCAATTTGGCGGGCAATTTTTTTCTTGACAAGGGTGTGTCGCTAATGTTATCACCTTTAATCAAGTGAAAATCGTCATATCTGTCCAGGCGATTTCCTCTCAAAGGGCATTGCTATTCGTGGCTGCAAATCCAGCGATGGCGATGCTCTTTTTTGTCAGGTTACGTCTGACCCGGACTGATTTTGTGTAATTTTCTTCAATTTTCCAATAATGCTCCTACGTTCATATGTCAAAGCTAAGGCCATTGCAGATACTGTAGCAGCTGCAGAAGCTCCCATAAAACGTACGCATTGACTAACTTCAGTTCCAAGATAAATTGGCACTGACATAGCCATAACAACACTCATTAGTCCCGCAAACCAAAAAATCGCCTCATCCACAGACAAATTTTGATATTGCTTCTCGACTAGACCCGCAATATTTACTTTTTGGACTGCTTCTTTTCCCACTATTTTCCTCCACTCATAGATATAACCCCTTGGTTCATTTTGGTCATCCGGGTTAACTGAGTCCTCATCCAAACTGACCCTCCCGTGAGTTTTCTCCGGTTCCGCTTCTCTCTATTCATCCACAATTTGAGCAGATTCTTCATATCAATGCCCCATTTATACCATCTTCTGTCAATTTAATCAACCCATAGTATCTAACTGACTAAATTAAACACATCCCATAGTTAAATTATTAATAATATAATCACATCAAATAGCCATTTGTGGATAACCTGTTGATGCCCCTTAAACCTGTAAATGATTACGAATGAAATGTGGATAACTATCTGATATCATATTTTTAATGATCGAATTAGGTATCCTCTTCCAATCTGTCTTATTTTGTTATATCCAACTCAAAGATCTTCCCCTCTCCCGTTCAGACAAATTTGCCACCATCACTCTTTGGTCCATTTTGATCTTTTCGTCTTCATATATTCTCTATTCACAAATCATAGATTTCCAACAAACATTGCTAAAACACTACACCACTTCCGCTGTCCAAATTGCCAACCTGATTTCCTTATACTTTTCCGGCTTTATTAGTACCCAAATCCTTAATCACAAAATCCCCAAATCCAGTGATCCCCATGTCCAAAGTTTAAAAAATATTTTTATAAAGATGGTCCCGGGCTTTATCCTCACCATGACTTTATATTTGATTATTAGTCTCGTAATAATTTTTTTATTGCCGCACTGACACTTTTTCCCGATTCCGCACTCGCCACTCTAAACCCTAATTTCTTAGCCTCTTTCACTCTTCTTTCAAGTCCCGCTACCATCCTCACTTCCCCCAAAAGTCCGACTTCTCCGACAGCTGCCACATCCCCCGGCAAACTCTTTTGTAAAAACGCCGACGCAATCGCCAGACAAATAGCCAAATCCACTCCCCGGTCAGCTAGCCTGATTCCCCCTGTGACATTCACAAAAATATCTTCTCCTGAAAGATGCAGTCCCGCCCTGGCAATAAGTACCGCGACGAGCATTTGTAATCTGGCAAAATCAATTCCCGTCGCTACCCGCCGTGGCATTGGCGAAGTAGTAGAAACTGTCAACGCCTGTATCTCCACCAAAAGCGGTCTCTTTCCTTCTAAGACCACTGATACCACACTACCCGGAACATTCTTGACTCTCTCGGCCAAGAAAAATTGTGATGGATTAGATACACCCACGAGACCCTTTTCACTCATCTCAAACACTCCCACTTCATCCGTCGGTCCGAATCTGTTTTTTACCGCCCGAACCAAACGTACCGGCATGCTTCGGTCTCCCTCAAACCACAACACCGTATCAACTACATGTTCAAGTACCCTTGGTCCGGCGATATTTCCCTCCTTGGTTACATGCCCGACTAAAAAAAGCGGTACTGACAACTGTTTACTGACAACTGATAACTTGCTCGCGCATTCCCTTACTTGCCCTACTGACCCCGCTCCTCCGGTTAATTCTTCCGTCACCATTGTCTGAATCGAATCTACTATTACCAACCGTGGCTTCACCTCCCTGATCTTCCCAATTATTTCATCGACATTTGTTGACTCAAATAAAAGCATTTCCCCTTTTCCTCCCAATCGCTTTATCCTTAATGCAACTTGACTCGCTGATTCTTCACCACATATATATAGTACACTCTTACACCTTAGCGCCACTTGTGTTAGCAATGTGGATTTGCCTATTCCCGGTTCTCCAGCCACAAGTACCACCATCCCAGGAACTAATCCTCCTCCCAGTACATTATCCAGCTCTTCCTCCCCCGTTTTAATTCTCACTTTTTCATCAATCACAATTTCACTCAACTTATATATTTTCCCCTCTTGAACCTTGGTTCTTGTATCTCTCCTACCTTGAACCTTACTTTCGATTTTGGTTTCTACCAAGGAATTCCACTCCCCACATTCCGGACATTTTCCTGCCCATCCCGACTGACTATACCCGCACTGCTGACAAACAAACTGTGAATGAGTTTTCGCCATTTCTCTCCGAGTTTAACATAAAATCAAACCACTACTTATAGATATCCGTCATCCGCGTCAAATATTTGTGTTAAAACTTTCGCCTCCCTTATTCCCCAATACGCCAAATTCTTACATGAATCACAACCCGCAGCTATCATATTATCACTACATCTACCACCAGCCATCAATCTACCATACTTAAATTTTTCGTTACCTTCGTTCAAACGACACAATCCAGTTTCTCCGTCATACTGTGGACATATTTTTTTCTCCGTCTTCATAAGCACGACTACTTATATCCCACTGGCTTAGCCTTTAGTCTTACACCAAGACTAAGTCTCCTCTTTTCCAAATCCACAGATTCCACAAACACTTCCACTTTTTCTCCTTCAGCAAATGCTTTATCAGCTGGCATCTTTGAAGCATGAATCAGCCCCTCTATACCTTTTTCCATTTTAACCAATACTCCATAAGCTGCAATCTTTGATACCACTCCAGCATGGATACTATCCACCTTGTATTTTTCACCAACCACGAGCCATGGATCCATTGACAGTCTTTTCATCGACAACGCCAACTTTCCGGTTTCTTCATCAACGCCGATTACCTGGACTTTAACTTTATCCCCCTCTTTCATCACTTTACTAACTTCTTCAATCTTTTCCCACGATACCTCACTGATATGCACCAGTCCCTCCAAACTCAATGCAGTCGCACCCTTACCAACTTTTATTTCTACAAAAGCTCCGAAAGGTACCATCCCCACTACCGTCCCCTCATATTCACCCCCCATTTGTACGGCAGATAATGCCTTTCTCCGGCCCTCCATCTCTTTAGCATCAGATACAGCCTTTTCAGATAAAACCAATCGATTCTGTTGTCTATCCAATTCAATAACCTTCACTAAAATATCCTTACCCACCGCAGCCGCAGAATTGCCTTCCAATTCTTTACCCAATTGCGAAGAAGGTACAAAACCGGTAATTCCCTCAATTTCTACCAACAACCCGCCCTTAGTAACTTCTTTACCTCGGGCCTTCAAAGTTTTCTCTTCCGCCATTGCTTCCTCAAATATCTTCCACCTACTATCAGCCGCTGCTCTACGCAGCGAAAGTATTACCTGACCCGAATCGTTTTCCGTAATAAGAACCACCCCCGAAATTTCGTCCCCGGTCTTCATTGCCCGGAAATAATCCTTGTTCATCTCATATTCTTTTTCCGAGACTACCGCTTCTGCTTTTCCGCCGATATTTATATACACCGTCTTTTTTGTTACTTCAACAACAGTACCCTCTACTGTTTCTCCTTTTTTAAACCCCTTTAACTTGTATCCAGTCACCTGAAGCAACTCATCCATGGTAGATGGCGCCTTACTAGTTATCGATGTCTTGGTTGGTTTTGTAGCCAAAGTTCATTTCCGCCTTTCTTTTAAAGATGAGTTATTATAACTTATCATTTTGAAAAATACATCAGCTTGTATAGTACTATACTATAGGTTATAATACAATTATGGTTACTAAATGGGAATATTCCCTTGACCACGAAGTTCTTCGTTTGCTTCACACTGCTCATCAAACAGGAAATGGCTTTTATAAGCTAAGTGGCTTTATTGTCATGCCTTTCCCTCAATCTCACTCGAATGGCCGTATTGTCCCTATCCCGGATCTTACTTATCAGAACATCCCCCGTTTTTGGAAACGGGTGACCAGGATCGATCCCAAAAACCTGCCTTCCAAAAACCACTACATTGATCCCGAATTGATTTCCGACACCAAAAAACTTCTGATTTCCGCAAATCTCCCCACACCCGACTTTTCATCTGTTCAATTAGCCTGGGCAAAATACGAAAATCAAATTATTGATGCCATTTATTCACTTATTCCCTCCAAAAAAAACAGTATTTCCTCAATTACCATTTGGCCGACAACAATGGGAACCGGCGCTTCCTTTAATATTTACAATCAAAAATCACACGATATCTATATTTGGCTACGGGAAGATAAAGGTATCGCCACAATTGTTGAAGCCATTCTTACCTCACTTACCAGAAATGATGTCTACGAAAATTTAGCCGGTATCTGGCAGGAATCAGAATTTTTAGTCGATTGGCTAATGGCTTATTCACCACTGAATGAAATTATCAGAAAAATTGACCCTGATTGGAATTCCACTTTAACTATTAAAAATACTCGGACCAAACAGGACGGTTCTCTTACCGAAAAATCTGAACAATTTTTGCAAAAGCTCGGTATTCCGTCAGCTGATCCGGTTAATGTTGAACATGTTGTTTTTTCTCCCCGGGAAAAAGAAATTATGGATTTATTAGTAAACTCATCTCCCCACCCCGTTTCTTCGGACCAGATTGGAGACATTCTGTTCAAAACCAAACCGGAAGAATATTCCCTATTTGCCATCTCCAAAACTATCCAGCGACTAAGGGACAAACTAGAACAAAACGGTATTTCCGGTTCATTTATTCAAACCAAAAGAGGGGAAGGTTACCTACTTGTAAGTTAAAGCGCCTCCACCTCCTGCGCCCTCAAACTATTTAAAACCTCAAACGCTTCACCAAATCTTTTTCTGTTATGTTCATGAACATCATCAACTGCACCTTCACATCCATAGGGCAACAAATTGTCCTCCATATTTCGCAGAATTTTTCTTTTCGTTTCTTCGGTCATACACTTCCACCCACCACCCACTGTTATATCATCACCAACAATATCCTGCTCACTACACCCAAACACTCCTTTCCATTTTTCATCACCTCTCAAAAACGCTTGGTCGTAAGTCAATTCTATCACCCTATTTTCCGCTTCTTTCCTTAATCCTGTTCCAATCTTTTTATACAATTCAAAACTTTGAAGCCTAAAAGAATTTCTTGCCTTTTTTATTGCATCACTTTCCATAAATCTAACAACCTGATTTTCACTTCCTTCAACCCGACCTTGTATTTCTTCCTCGACCAGAAAACGCAACCTTCTACCTGTAATCGGAACAGCCTCTCGACCATCAGCCAAAATACCTGCTAAAGCATCTAGCCAACCATGATTAATCGCCACATCGGGCAACATCAACACGGCCCCCACCAAACTTCTCCTAGAATATCTACTTTCTAAAGCCTCTAAGCTCACTCTTCGAGATCTTTCCATAACCCAAAATATACTCCTTCAACATACATTATCTTGACTCAATTTGACATCTTTACTCTCTCACCCTCAAATTCCACTCCCTCTGAAATCAATTTTTTCTTCTGTTCCCCCGGCCCGCCAAATGCATACCCTGGAGCCATGCTTCCATTAGCAAAAACCACCCGATGACAAGGCACTTCATTCGGCACTTTATTTGCATGAAGTGCCTGCCCCACCCTCCTGGCATCCCTCGTACCCATTTCTTTTGCCACTTGACCGTAAGTCATCACCTTCCCTTTTGGGATCTTTTTAACTGTTTCATAAACCCTATCAAAAAAATTCATTTCATGCACGCCTCAATAAAACTTACAAACAAAGGATGTGGCGAAAGCGGTCTCGATTTGTACTCGGGATGAAATTGGGTCCCAACAAAAAACGGATGGTCTTTTTTTAGTAACTCCACAGCTTCCACAAGTTTTCCATCCGGACTGGTTCCGGAAATCACCAAACCCGACTTTTCCAACATCTCCCGATATTCATTATTGAATTCATATCTATGCCTATGGCGTTCGTTAATTATACTTTTATTAATTAAATTTGGTTCTTTTCCATATTTCTCATACGCCTTTTCTAAAATAGTTCCCGGCTTTACCAAACTCGGCCACGAACCAAGTCGAATGGTTCCCCCATATTTATGTTCAGCCAAATATTTTTCCTGTTCAGGCATTACATGAATCACCGGATCATTTGTTTTTACATCAGCCTCCGTAGAATTCGCACTTTTTAAATTGCACAGGTCCCTGGCAAATTCGATCACCGCCATTTGCATCCCGAAACAAAGTCCCAAATATGGAATTTTCTTTTCTCTGGCATACTTGACTACCTTGATTTTTCCCTCCACCCCCCTGCTTCCCCAACCTTGTGGAACAATTATCCCGTCATATAAAGACAACTCTTTCTCAGTAACTTTTTCGACATCAAACCACTGGATAATCGGCTTAACTCCCAATTGCCAGGCTGCATGTTTAATCGCTTCAATAACACACACGTACGAATCTTCTAATGAAAAATTTCCCGACGTAAAATATTTTCCCGCAATAGCAACCTTTACTTCTTTTCTTGCTTTTTCAACCTTCTCTAACCATTCCCGCCATTCAACAAGATCTTTTTTCTTACTTACAAGTCCCAGCTGCTTTAACATCTTTGACTTAAACCCCTGATCCTCTAACACGATAGGAACTCTATATATAGTATCGACATCAGGATTATTCAAAATATGATCCTCGGATATTCCTGTGTTGAAAGCAATTGTTTTCTTTCTTTTTTCATCCATTAACTCATCGCTTCTGCACACTACAAAATCCGGCTGTAACCCCAACCGATACAATTCATATACCGAAGATTGTGCGGGTTTACTCTTCATTTCTCCCAAAAACTTAGGAATTGGCAAATAAACCACATGTACTAGCGCCACATCACCAGGATTTTCCTGTTTGAGTCTCCGTATCGCTTCAAAAAACATCATATTCTGATACTCACCCACAGTTCCTCCAACTTCAATTATTGAAATATCCACTTTATCCAATATTGCAGACGCCCTAATCCGTCTGATTATCTCCTCAGGAATATGGACATGTCCCTCAACACATTTTCCACCGTAACCTAAACTCCTTTCCTTTTGTAGCACATCCCAATAAACTCTTCCCAGTGTGAAGTAATTATGTGAAGACAAATTCTCATCCAAAAAACGTTCATAATGACCCAAATCCTGATCAGTTTCCACACCATCGTCGGTAACAAACACTTCCCCATGTTCAAGCGGATTCATCGTTCCCGCATCCACATTTAAATACATATCTGCCTTTGTCAGGCTCACTTTATACCCACCGGATTTTAGAATTAATCCCAAACTCGCAGCCGTTATCCCTTTTCCCAAGCCGGAAATCACTCCTCCAGACACAAACACATACTTTATCTTTTTTACCCCGCGCACCACCCATTATTATCAGCAACCTTTCACTTCGTCAACCCCATAAATTATTCAAATGCATGAACATTCACTCCACTGAGCCAGTCTATCTCAGAATATTTCTTAAGAATTTTTGCTATTTCCACCTTCAATTTGTCGTATTGTTCTTGAGTTCTACCCTCAAATTTAATTGTAATATAAGGACCATTTTGACTTGCCCTGATAATCAGCATCTCATCCTTGCTGTCAGCCCTAAAACCGTCAATGTCCACATATTCTGCGTTAGGAAACAAATCTCGTACATCTTTACTAATTTTCTCATCAATCAATTTAAATTTGATATTATCGGCCAATCCCAATTTAATTTCAGGACTGGACACATACTTTGGCAATTTCCCAACCGCTTGTTTCAAAGTCTGCCCCGTCCTTTTTAGATAACTCAACAATCTTAATGTGGCAAAAGCCCCATCATCATGCCCATAAAAATTATCCATAAAAAAGAAATGCCCAGACAACTCTCCCCCAAACGGGGCCCTAACCTCCTTAACTTTCGCCTTTATAAAACTATGCCCAGTTTTCCATATAACAGGCACTCCACCAGATTCTCTTATAACATCAGAGGTTACTTTCGAACACAATGTATTGAATACAATCTGACTACCGGGTAAATAGTGAATTATATCCTGAGCGAATAACGCTACCAGCACATCGTTCCAAATAATCTGACCATCCGCATCGACTATTCCCAATCTGTCTCCGTCAGAATCATACGTTACTCCAAGATCAGCTTTAGATCTTACTACTCCTTCTGCTAAGCGAGACACAACATCTTTTTCAGTTGGGTCTGGTGTACCTAATGGAAATGATCCATCTAAATTTGTGTTTTGTTCTATCACATCACACCCTGCCTTTCTCAATATTCCCGGCAAAAATTTCCCAGTAGTAGCACAAGAAGAATCAACTACAACTTTAAATTTACAATCAAATAACGGAACCCTTTTGAATAAATCTTCACTATAGTAAGGGAACACATCTTCTTCCATGTAATTTCCCCTCCTATTCCATGAATCAAATGTTCCTGTTTCCACTATCTTTCGTGTCTCCTGAATCTCTTCCGATACCATCGTATCTGAAAAACCCACTGCCAATTTTAATCCATTAAAGTTTTTTGGGTTATGAGAGGCAGTGATTATAGCTCCACCTTTACTCAAATAATGGTATTGAGCAAAATACATAATCTGAGTAAGTGATAAACCAAAATCCTTTACATCTATCCCTGATTCCAATAATCCTTCCACAAACGCCTTCGAAAAGGCTTCTGAGGTTAACCGAATATCCCTACCTACTACACATTCTCTAACTTGTCGCCTATACAAAAAAGTAGCGTACGCCTTTCCGAGCGTGTAGTATGCATCTTCTGATAAATCCTTTTCAGCAATACCTCTTATATCATAACCGCGATACACATCAGGGTTTATTGGAACGATCTTGTAACCCATAAAGTCATTCCATTATAACTTACTCTTATAAAATTCCAAATCTTTATCAATTACCTTTTCCCAACCAGGTACCATATTATGGTCTGCCCCTGGATAAACTTGGTAATCAACATCTTTTTCCAAACTTTTTAATTTATTAAACAGTGCATCACTCCATTTTTGTGGTACCGATTCATCTGCGCTTCCCTGTTGTAACAATATGGGAGCATTTATCCTCTCCAAATGAACCGTCAACGAAAATCCCTGGAGATTATATTCATTTTCAAGTCTTTGTACTTCCTTTCGCAGTGCTACACCTTCATCATCATTATCATCTGTGAAATACAACACTGAATATGGAAAATAAACTGATACTGGATTCCACACTACGGTAGCATATTTACCTTGGGTAATTTCCAAAACGGTCAAAGCGATCTGTCCTCCATTACTATGTCCCCAAATTCCGATTTTTCCATTCGAATACTCCCATTTTTTTACGGATTCCAACAAATTAACTGTTGAAGTATATGTTTCAAACCTAGCTATCCATACATCCCTATCCGGCATATCCGACCCTCCATATCCCAAAAAATCTGGTGCCAATGTTATATATCCGTTATTGGCAAATACCTGAGCACTGCGAGATGTTCCATATCCTGAATAATATCCTTCAACTTCAGCGTATCCCCTAAATTGCACTATAACAGGACATTTTTTTTCAACCGAACACCCATATGGAATATGTGCTATACCAGTTACCTTCTTGCCGTCACTCATATAACTAAAAGGCTCAATATAATATTTTTCTGTTTTACTTTTCACTTCATCAAAAATGATTTCACTACCTGAATAATTCCTCATTCCCAAATTAACAATCGAATATTTTAAATACGAAAATTGTTTTGGTTGTACAATTTCAATTTCAGAAATTTTACGCCTCCACACCAACCTAACTCCATACTCTACTCCCAATCCCACTATTAATATCAAAAACACCCACACCCACTTCTTCATTCTTCAAGTTTACACCACTAAAAAAGCGCATTGTTCTCGGCCATGACTTTTTACGTCAGCATTAAGAAATGGCCGCAGACAACAAAAAAAGCGCATTGTTCTCGGCCATGACTTATCTTCACGGTCCCGCGTGGGACAGCTATTGTCAGCGCTGGCGCGTTTTACGGTTCTGTTCGGAATGGGAAGAAGTAGTTCCACGCCGCTCAGATGACCGAGAACGATACGCTCTTTTTTTTAAAAGATAAAATAAATTTTTAAAGTAAACTCCCTAACCATCCTTCGTCCGCCAGATGGCGGACTTCGGAAGGATTTCGGCAGTTGTGCCTCAAAAAGTGAAGAGAATAAGTAGTAATGCTGTATGAAACTTCGATAGACCATTAGTACTGGTTAGCTCAACATCTTACGATGCTTACACTGCCAGCCTCTTGTACGGAGTTGTCTACTCCGGGTCTTGCCCGCCTTACGGCGGACGAGTTTCTAATCTTGGGTAGGGTTTCCCACTTAGATGCTTTCAGCGGTTATCCCGTAGACACTTAGCTACCCGGCGATGCAACTGACGTCACAACCGGCACACCAGAGGTGTCTCCAACCTGGTCCTCTCGTACTGAGGTCAGACCCCCTCAAAAACTCCACGATTCTACTGGATAGAGACCGAACTGTCTCACGACGTTCTGAACCCAGCTCGCGTGCCCTTTTAATGGGCGAACAGCCCAACCCTTGGGGCCTGCTCCAGCCCCAGGATAAGACGAGCCGACATCGCATGAATATGACCCCGTTTACACGGGGCGCTGACTATACCTTCATCCTAATCGCAAAATCAGGAGCTGACGTCTTGCATGCACCGTCTGGTACACGCCCGTGGTCTTGAAACCACAAGTCGATACAGGGTCATTACGAAAACATTTTCACCTTTGCGATTTCTTTCGTAAGACTTCCCTCGAGATTTTCCTTAGATTGCTCGTGACCTAAGGGGTCCCCCGATATGAGTCAGAAAATAACCAAAAATATGGGTTCAAAAAACATATAACAAAGCTTGCTTTGACTATTACTAGTCATGCACCCCAATGACCTGTTTGGTTAAGGTGCCAAACCGCCGCGTCGATATGGACTCTTGGCGGCGATCAGCCTGTTATCCCTAGGGTAGCTTATATCCGTTAAGCTCGCTGCCACCCACGTGGCATGCGAGGATCACTACGACCAACTTTCGTTTCTGCTTGAGCTGTCACTCTCGCAGTCAAGCGCACTTATGCCGTTACACGACCTGCTCGATTTCCATCCGAGCTTAGTGCACCTTAGTACTCCTGCGTTACTCTTTAGCAGGATACCTCCCCAGTAAAACTGCCAGCCAGACCTTTTCTCCTCCGACGTTTCCAGTCGGATTGGGTTAGTCTTGAGATTCCAAAACGAGAGGTGTTTCAAGATTGCCCGCTCGCTTGCGCGAATAGGCTCCCTCCTACACTAAACTATTTCAAAATCCAAAACAGGGCCTGGGTACAGTAAAGCTCCATAGGGTCTTTTTGTCCTAGTAGAATTAGGCCGCATCTTCACAGCCATTTCAATTTCGCCGGGTGATAGTTCAAGACAGTTATTCCCTCGTTAAACCTTTCGTGCGGGTCGGAACTTACCCGACAAGGAACTTCGCTACCATAGAACAGTTATAGTTACTGCTGCCGTTCACTCGGGCTTCATTTCAATGCCTTGCGACACATCCACTTAACTTACGAGCACTGGGCAGGTATCAGCCTGTATACTTTCTCTTTCGAGTTTGCACAGACCTGTGTTTTAGTTAAACAGTCGAGGAATAAGCTTTTGTTGTAGGCCGGTTCTCACACCGGTCAGGACATCTTGCTAACTTACGTCCAGCTTTTTTGCCGAGTTCCTTGAACTACCTTCTCCCGATCGCCTTGGTCTTCTCGACCACCCCACCAGTGTCGGTTTGCGGTACGGCACATTAAAAGTCTCACTACGAATCTTTTCTTGAAAACAAAAGATCATTAGATTGCTAACCAATCTCTCAGTCAGCTCTACATAACAGCTCAAATAAACGCCATGGCGGATTTTCCAACCACAACTGTTTCGCTGCTTAAACGTTTTATATCACAAAAACGCCCAATTACTCTTATTTTGTCCATCCCTAGTTGCTCGCTTGCGCGATTTAACGACTTCTAACATGTAGCCGAATTTCTACGGCTCGTCCATCGACTACGCCAACTATGGCCTCGTCTTAGGTGCCGACTAACCCTCCGACAAACAATGTCGCGGAGGAAACCTTGGGGCTTCGGCGCTACAGATTCTCACTATAGTTACGCTACTCATTCCGGCATTCTCACTTGAAACCACTCCACACCACCTCACGATAGTGATTCACAGTTGTTTCAACGCTCCCCTACCAAATATCTTGATGTAAACATCAAAATAAGTTTGTGTCTTCGGCAAAAGGCTTCAGCCTCGGTACATTTTCCGCGCCAAACTCCAAATCGACCAGTGAGCTGTTACGCTTTCTTTAAAGGATGGCTGCTTCTGAGCCAACCTCCTGGCTGTCTGAGGAATTTAACTACGTTCTACACTAAGCCTTCATTTAGAGGCCTTAGACGACAATCTGGGTTGTTTCCCTTTAGAGCGGCCCGCTTAGCCGGGTCGTTCTGACTCCTTTGGTACGCAGCTAGTATTCGGAGTTTGATTAGAAGCTGCGTCTTGCGACGCAACATCCATCCAGTGCTCTACCTCTAACTGTAATCCAAAAGGCTATACCTATATATATTTCGGGGAGAGCCAGCTATCTCCTGGTTCGATTGGCATATTACCCCTAATCACAAGTCATCTCATAGATTTGCAGTTCTAAAGAGTGCGGGCCTCCTCCCACATTTCTGTGGGGCTCACCCTGCTCATGATTAGCTCACCAGGTTTCGGGTCTTCCATCACGTGCAAAAAACGGGCTGTTAACCCTCGCTTTCACTATGCCTCCCCACGTTTGACGTGGTTAAACATGCACGTAACGAAAACTCGCCGGATCATTCTTCAATAGGCACGACGTCATTCTCGATATTACTATCGGAACTCCGTCTGCTTGACAGCAGACAATTTCAGGTACTATTTCACTAGGTTTTTAACCCTTCTTTTAACCTTTCCCTCACGGTACTAGTTCACTATCGGTATACACAAGTATTTAGCCTTGGAGTGTGGTCACCCCGGATTCCCACAAGATATTTGTCTCATGGTACTTGGGAACAAACTAGAGTGGACTCAAATTTCACATACACGGCTATCACGTTCTATGGCCTGCCATTCCAGACAGTTCTATTATCAAAATCCAATCTCATATCGTCTGCCCCGCAACCCCAGCGTCTTGCGACGTGGTTTAGGCTGTTCCGCTTTCGCTCACCGCTTACTTACGGAATCTCTGTGATTTATTTTCCTGCCCTTACTTAGATGTTTCAGTTCAGGGCGTGCCCCCCGAGTTAGACTCGGTCCTCTTAAAGAGGGGGTTTCCCCATTCGGACACCGCTGGATCAATGCTTCTTGACAGCTCCCCAACGACTATCGTGGTCAAATACGTCCTTCTTCGGCTTGTGTATCCTAGGCATCCATTGTCTGCTTTACGGAAGTAAACATACGGCTCTACTACTAAATTCTCTTCACTTTTTAAAGAGCAACTGCCTTCTTGAGAGCTGATCTCGACCCCGCCTGAAGACGGGACCGGGACCAGCCATCAATGGTGGACCCGAGCGGACTCGAACCGCTTGCCTCTTCGTTGCAAACGAAGCGTTCTACCGGGTGAACTACGGGCCCGGTCGCGGACGACTCTGCAAATCCTCAATTTTTAAATACACTCAACTCGATAAAAAAAGCCTTCTGTTCGAAGGCTCAGGACTATGGCTCTAGCACCAAGGCTAATTTAGCCAGGTGTTATTTATATATATTGCCACGTATTCATGAGATAAAATTGCCTTCGAAAGGTAACCGTATATTACCCTGGCAACAACCTCTTTGTCAACACCCACCACTTTCCGTCACTTGCATTGGTATAGTAAACTATATGTTCACATGTTTTCATCATCAAATTTTCTTCAATTAAGACCGTTTTCCCTTCCATCCAATTCACCAATCGGATTAGGGTAACGGTAGGTTTGCGGGATAATACCCAATAACTTTACAATTTATTCAACGAGGCCAAAAAACCCCGTCGCAAGGCGGGGTTCTAAGTTTCTGAACCGCTATTTTAGATTAACTGTAATAAAATTAGACCAAGCTATTGCTGCATCTCCCACTCTTGTCTCTCCGACAACCGTCTCATTCGGTACCCACACCCTGAATTGTGCCGTATACACCCCTGCCCCCAATGGATTCAAAATACTGGATCCTAAATATACCAACCCATCCTGGGCCCATAGCCACTTAAACACCCTTCCCGAAGTATCCCTTGCCTCCAAATACCCTGTATAGGAAGGGTTCGTCTTCAAATAATATCCTGCAGCCTTGGTTGTATTTATATTCGAAGACCAGACTTTATTATCCGAACTTACCATCACGCTCACCGTCGGATTCTGGAAATACCGATCCAATGACATCTCAAAATCTGGATTTTGCATTTCATCAGCCAAACAATCATTGTCATCAATACACCATGCCGCCCCGGAAAAATTTGCATACTGATTAAAATGCTTCACTTGCACCTTAACCAAACCAACATTGTTCACAAAATACCATGACTCTCTTAATAAATTTTTCGCAGTCTCCAACCCAATCTCACCCTCAAAATAATCAACCCTCAAAGCTTCACCTGAATACGAAAATCCCGGATTGTTAATTGTTAACTGAACCTTTTCTTCTCTGGTCTTCCACGAAGAGTATTTGTTTACATTACTCATCACTAAACCACAACCGGTATCATTCAAATTCGAAGACCCCAAATTAAAAGATTCGCCTTCAAACCTGTCCTGATAGGTCAGACTTTGAGTCAATTTCTTAGGCAACAAAACATAGCCGGGCACTTTAGGATTTCGCGTACCTTTCGTGTAATTAAAATATCCACCAATCAAAGAATTCAAATTAACGTCTCGAAAATTACTATCTGTATTATCAGACAATTTGTATCTTTTATCACCGATTGCATAAAAATAATTATTAAAATTCGGTATCGGACCATAATTATAATTTGGTGCCACAATAAACCACCGCATATTTCTCCCTCCCCAGCCCAAAGAAGAATAAATAAACGGATCCCAATATCCGTACATATTAGATTTAGTAAATCTCCATGGAGTCGTAACAATTCCCCCACACGCATTAGTCTCTTCTTCTATTTGAATTCTGGACCTACTCGCAATGGGCTGCCCATTAACATCTTTTGCTAAATAATTTTTTCCAGCATACTCCCAGGCATATCCCGGTTTTGACACCCAATACCCGGTTACATCCGATGTTCTACTTATTGCAGGACCATTAGTCAATACTTCTACAGGATTGCTCCACGGATCACTAGAATTCAATCTGCGGTATCGGGCCTTAAAGCTCCTGTCATCCTGACTTGTCGCATATGTGTCAAAATCAATTCTGGCCACCCCATTATCGTTACTCCTGAAAGCCCCCCATGGTTTTGCCACTCCCCAAGTGGCTGTATTAGCACAGGTACCTGAACCAATCATTTCCGAACAATGATTAACTTCAAAAGCTGTACTGCATCCTGCTCCATTGGCCGTAACATGTACATAATACTTTCTCGGTCCGCCTTTTGGAATACTTACCGAATTTTTCTGATCCAACCCATCAGCAGAAACCTTAACTGTAATTGGCCCATTACAAATATTAGTCGCCGCCCTGGTACTTTTTGCCTCCTGAGATTTTTGTACCGTAAATACACTCCCTACCAAAACCAATACCCCCAAACCCATTCCAAGTATTCCCTTTACAAATTTCCCGGATTTTATTTTCGCTGCCACAAGTTCAGTATAAACGTTTTTTATTCCCACCTCAACGCCACAATCGGGTCCAATTTAGCCGCTCGCAGTGCCGGAGCCAATCCCGAAATTACCCCTACGGCACACGAAATTCCAAACGACAGCATCACCGACCCCGGAGTCACCGCTGTCTCAATAAAATTTTTCATCAGTAGTGATAACCCTGACCCGATCAAAATTCCTATAAATCCACCCAACACGGATAGCAATATTGCCTCCAATAAAAACTGAGTCAATATATCTTTATAAGTTGCCCCCACAGCTTTCCGAAGCCCAATCTCTCTCGTCCTTTCCGTTACTGACACAAACATAATATTAGCTATCCCTATTCCCCCTACCACCAATGATATGGCCGCAATCCCAGACAAAGCTCCAGTAATTACTCCCAAAAAAGAATTAATTGAAGACAATAATTCCTTGGGTTCCATCACTGTAAAATCGTCATCAGTCAGATCTTTTCTGTAAAAATAATCTTTAATTTTTTTTGCCGCCAACGCCGTCGCCTCCGGAGATTCGGTTCTCACCATTACCGCCGCAGGTTTCTTTATTCCTGTTACTTTCATTGCTGCAGTTACCGGCATTAATACATAACTGTTATCATCCGCCGCCCCCCCAAAACCCCCGCCTTTTTCTTCTAAAACTCCGATAACCGTAACCTGTATACCTGCAATATCAATTTCTTTTCCGATTGCCTCTCGTCCCAACCCAAACAACTCCTTGTACACTTTATGCCCTATCACCACCACCATTTGGCTTCTTTCCACTGCATTTTTATTAAAAAACCTTCCCTTCCCAATCTTTACGTTCCCGTAGTCCATATACTTTTCATTTACTCCCGCGATTGAGCCATAAAAAGACTTATTTCGATATTTCACGGTCACTCCCCGGGAAATCATTCCCGATGCGTCTGTTATCGGACTACCCATTTCTCCGATTCTTCTCACATCATCAAAATCAAATTTCGCTTCTACATTTTGTGGCGGACCACCCGTAAAACTTACTCTGCCCGGAGAAATATAAAGCACATTTGATCCCAACGATTCAAATTCTTTAGTCACAAAACTTTGCAATCCCGTCCCGATAGATACCAGCAAAATTACAGATCCCACTCCGATAATTATTCCCAATGCCGTCAAAAACGACCTGGTTTTATTGGTCCTTATGGCCATCGTCGCAGTGCGAAATAATTCAACTACGTCCATTTTTTACATCCTTTTCTATTTTTCCATCTCTTATAACAATTTGTCTGTCAGCTTGCAGTGCAATCTCCGGATTATGTGTAACGAGAATCATCGTCACTCCTTTATGATGCAGATCTTCAAACAATTTCATAATTTCAATTCCGGATTTAGTATCCAGATTTCCCGTCGGCTCATCGGCCAGAAGTAAAGATGGATTTGTAACTAGCGCCCGTGCGATCGCCACTCTTTGCTGTTGTCCTCCGGAAAGCTGCGACGGTTTATTTCCCAATCTGTCCCCTAGTCCCACTGCCTCCAGTTCTTTTTTTGCTCTCTCATATCTGTCCTTAGCCGAAATTCCCTGGTATACCAAAGGTAATTCCACATTCCGAATTGCCGGTGTCTTAGCTAGTAAATTAAATTGTTGAAACACAAACCCCAATTTTCGATTCCGCAAGCTGGCCAGTTCATTATCTTTCAATTGTCCGATTTCTGTTCCGTCCACATAAACTTTCCCCCGGCTAGGTCGATCCAATAATCCGATCAAATGTAACAATGTGGATTTTCCGCTTCCTGATGGCCCGGTGATCGCCACAAACTCTCCCCGGTGCACTTTAAAAGTTGCATCAGACAAAGCCTCTACCACTTGTCCTCCCTCATTCGGATTTCCGTATTCCTTATCCACTTCTACAAACTCTATAACTGGTATATTTTGAGACTTCGCCATTTATTTAAAAAACTATGTCCCCCTCTTAAATTAAGAGGGGGATTAAGGGGGCGTTATTTAATAACTACTTTATCGCCTTCCTTTAATCCGGAAACAATCTCCACATCAGAAAGTCCTTCCATTCCCGTCTTCACATCCAGTTTGCTCCCGTCCTCCAAATCCACTTTTCCATCATTGACCGCCTCGACCGGTAATGTCAGCACGTTCCCGACCCTCCCTAATATTATTTCTCCGTCTCCGTTCATCCCCAATCTGAATTTTTTCTGTATATCCCCGTTCACCACTATATCCACAGGAAACACCGTCGCCCCCGTCGAGCTGAATCTGGTCACAAACCCGACATTTTTAATAGTTCCTTCAAAATCCTGATCTTCAAATGCGTCCAGTGTCACTCTTACCGGCATTCCGATTTCAATTTTTCCCACATCCGATTCATCCACTTCCACTTCCATATGCAAACTGGTCGGATCAACTACCGTCACTCCGTCAGACATTCCCACCGTATCCCCGATTACATTAGTGGTCATTGAGGTCACTACTCCCGCAAAAGGTGCATACAAAGTCGCATTATTCAGTGCCCGCCTGGCCGTCAACCACCCGTCATAAGCCATATCTCTGGTGGTTTGTGCAGACACCCGCTTATTTTTCATCACAAACGTCTCATCGGAATTATGATCTTTTACTTCATCTTCCACCTGTTTGGCGTTCGCGTCTGCCGCCAGATATTGATAGTAAGCCGCCTGTGCCGCCGCTGCCAAGTCACCCGTGTTAAGTCCCAAAAGTGCTTTCCCCACGGTTACTATTTCTCCTTCTTGTGCACCCACAAATGCCAATTTTCCGGGTACCGGAAAAGTCAGAGTCGCTGTTTTATCACTTACGATTTTTCCGGAAACAGACAATGCACTTTCCAAATCTTTACGCACTACCGTAGCGATTTTAATTTCAGCCTTGGCTTTCTGCGCCGCTGCAGCTGCCCGCCATCGCCAAATTCCGACCACGGCGACAATTATCACTGCAATAATAATGTTTCTTTTAGTCAAAAATCTTTTCATATCTTTTGTCGATTATACTCAAACCTACGCATTATATCCAATTATTCATGGTCTGTCACCCCCACCTGCTTTTTGTTATTATCACCCTCACATGACCAACCTTCCCAGTCCTGATAAAAAATTATCCCGCCGGGATTTCTTAAAATTAGCTGTAACTTTAACCGGAAGCTCCGTCTTAGCCAGCTGTGCACCCACTGCAGTGCAAAACGAAACGGCACGGGAAAAAGTAAGTCAAACTGCTACTGCAATGGTACCCAAGACTGCGGAACAAGTACTTGTCGAAAATAACGCCCCCCCGGAAGTTGTTAATCGCACGGTGTCCATCAAAATTTCTCATGGCGAATTTACCAGACACGGATCCGGATTTATTTTAGAAACCATACCGATAAATAAAAAAAATTTCGCCTTAATCGCTACCGCCGGACACACTTTTACAAACGAAAATTACGAACCAATAAAAATTACCGGAATTCATATTACTCAACCTCAAATAAATAATCTGGATTTGGTCCCTGATCCATCCATCCCCATCTACACTTCAAACTATGTAAATAATCCTCATCAGGATTTTGGATTTTTCCTTATCCAAGTACATTCAATCTTTGAATTTTCACCCCTTGAAACATTCCCAGACAATTCGATTTCAAATTCTGAAAATCTATACGGTCTAGGTTTCCCTTCTACAGGATCGGAATCAACTCTCACATTTGAAAAAATCCCTTACATTATCAGACCAGATCAAATACAACCGCAAGGTAGCAATGAAATTATTCTAAATCAAATTTCATCACCAGGCGCCAGTGGAACAGTATTAATAAACAACAGGTCACAACCAAAAGCGATAATAACCGATGGAAAAATTGGCACGCTACAAGCTATATGTAGCCTTTTTCCCCCAGATTACCAAACCCGTCGCCAAAGCATGATAGATCAAATGACTATTTCCTCCCACTAGCTTCTTAATTTTCCCGCTTATAACTTATAATTCCCAAAATATGACGCCCACTCACTGGGTGCACCGGCTGGAGCCAGGATAAAAATAGATTTAAAAAACCACACCATATCTTGGGGTAACCACACAATTCCTTTTCCTGAACAACTTTATCCAACTCCCTCATCTGTCCTATCTCGATGTTATCCGCTATAATTCACTCAAATTCATTCATAGGCTGCTGGTTCAGCGGTAGAACGCTTTCCTGATCACGATCCCGAGCGGTCGAGGGAGAGAGATAGAGAAGCTTTTGGGGCAGGGGCCCCAAGTTGCTTCGATATAAGAAAGAAGTGCATAATTTACAATTAATCCAAATTGGGCTGCTGGTTCAGCGGTAGAACGCTTTCCTGATAAGAAAGAAGTGCTTGGTCCGACTCCAAGGCAGCCCACAAACATCTCAAACATTACTTCACGTAATCCCGATACACCCTCTCCGCTTCATCCAAACTATTCTTCTTAATTACCAGCACCTTTCCCGTAGCCTCTCCCTCACTCCCGTTTTTTTCTAAAATCAAAGTTGTTTTATTAATTTCCCGGGTCAGTACTGGCGTTTTTATATCAGACTCAAAATACGCCACAATCATCGCCTCCGTAGGAAAAATTAATACCGGCATCTCCATGTTCTCAAATATCCGTTCATTAGCAAAATCACCGATTTCCGTTTGATCCGCCAAATTTTCAAAATCCGCCCCGAATATCGGTTCGATCTTTCTATTCCACACCAGCTCATACCTTCCCCGCTCAACGCTTCTCAGTTCATACACTCCGTCACCAGCTCTATTCACTTCCAAATTTCCATTTGCCACCACTTTTCCACCAATCATCATTTGCACTTCTTCCAGGTCGAAATTTTCCGCTGCTGCCACCGGAGCCTGCCGTGATCCGCTAAAATTTTGTGCTCCAAAAATCCCGATCGTGCCCAACACCAGTGTCAAAAACCCCGCAATTATTAATTTGCCTTTTTTCCCAAACTTTGGCATTCTTGGCTCTTTCGTCTCACTCAAAAACGCTTCTTCGTCTTCTGACAGGCCAATGTCAACTCCCTCCATACAAAAATATTAAGCTATTTCCCATTCAACTTCAATAATTCCTGCTCCAATCCCCGAATCATGTCCCTCAGAACCATTATTTGTGTATATTTCAGCTCAGACAGCGAATTCTCATGTCTCACCCCATGAAACGTCTTCATTTTTTCTTTCAGTTCTGCTCTGTATTTATCCAACTTCGTCTCCAATTCCACTAATTTTAATTTTTTGTCCATCCCTAATCTTACCCTATTCTAAAAATATTCCTCTTTAAACTCCCGCTTGTGGTTTTTGCACCAACCCTTTTACTGTACTTTCAAACGCCACACTCGAAAAATTTCTCCAATCCACTTCATAGTCTAAATAAGCAGTTCCTTTGTCCTCCACCTGGTACATATGCGGCAATAAAGTTGTTGCAAAACTGAAATAATTATCCTTAGTTACAGGTATTCCATGAATCAAATTGGCCAAGTCCCTAGCTGGTTCAAAACCAGGCGTTTCAGACGCTTCCCATAAACCACCTGTCAACTCGCCTTTTAATCTATTTGCTTCACTCAGTTGCCACTGTAAATGGTCTGCCTCACTTCCGCCTACTGAATTAAATTCTACCTTAACCCTAACTCCACCTTCTTTTGTTAGCCACTTTGGTTCTCTATTTTTAAGGGAATCTGGCCACCTTCCTCCATTACCTTCCAACGCTTTTACCACGCCCGCCGTCAATTCATGAACCATTGCATCTGGAGCTAGTGGTGGACCTTTTGCCTCGTCCATAAGCCAATTATAAATTAATTTTAATTTTATTACAATCTATGACCATCTATGACTATTTATGACCACTGTATGACCGTCTTCTCTCCCCCCACACCCCCGCTCCCACCACCACCACACTAAGTACCAACACCGTAATCCCCAACCATCCGTTGTTCACACCCCCTGCCTTAATATCATATATTGCCGCAGCATCTAGAATTGCCACCACCAAGCCCAAAACCGCATACCTCAATATTTTATCCCTCTTGCTCTTACATTTGCTGTTACTCACTACTCCCGCTCCTACTAATACGAATACCGCCAGCACAAATCCCAGCATTGCCTCCCACATCGCCGCAAACAAGGCCAAAACGGCAGCGGCCGTCATCCATCCCGCTCTTTTATCTTCAGTCATAATTTCATTATAACCCAAGCTTCCTAAGTTACTCCTGTTTTAACTTTTCCCCCAGCTTTGCTACTGTTCCTCTATCCAACGGCTTTCCGCATTTTGGACAACCCAAATCACCGTTTTTTGTTGTAATAGGTCTAAAAAAAGACCTTCCGCATCCGTTTGTCCCTCCATGAATTATTTCCCCTGGCAACATGGGAATCTCACGACACGCCGGCATTGGCACCCCACCCACATTATGATACTTTTGCTCTTTCCCCATATATCCTCACTATTTTTTCAAAACCATTACTGAAGCTTTCTTTCTATTGTCTGTTCCCATTCTCTCCGCCTCCGGTTCTCCTTTAATCATTGCCTGGGCCACACCGTTCATTATCTCAATAACTCCACCATACTTATCTTCCCATTTTCTTTTCCGCTCATCATCAGATTTGTGCAAATATTCGCAAACATCTAAGTAACTCGGAAACTCATCGACACCAACGCTAACCCCCCTCAACTCTTCACCCTGACCATTTCTATATCTGACAATAATTTGGTCGCCCATGTTACTGGCTACTCTGAGCATAATTTGCCCCGTCTCATCCATTTTTCTAAAAATTCTTTTATTCAATGCATCCTCAAAGCACTTAGCCTCAACACCTCTTGCTCTGACATCACCCACAAACCACATGTTTCCCCCATCAAATTCCTCAACTTTTTCCTCCAACAACCCTGGCATAACAAGCATGCTTTTCTTGTACTTTTGCTCTAATCCTTTTTTTACCCTTCTGACATTATCTTCCTGAACTTTCAATCGACGTTTGATATTACTATCTTCGCTTTGCATCATCGCCACCATCACTCCAGCCGACTTTTCCGCATTTTCTCTATTTGCTTCAATAGCCCTTTGTAAAGCTTCTGGTACCGCCATATCCATCCATTATATCACTATAGGTTGTATTTTCAAACTGAATTACAAAACCGGCTCTGTCACCCATCGTCAAGATATTTTCTCTGTTTGTATTAAAATCCGCTTATGACAATAGAGTTTTCCCCCTCAAGAAGACGGTTCAATACCCTATTTTTTCCCTCCCTGGCCCATGCTCTTAAAGAAGAAGCAATATTTTTAGATCCGATCGAAATCCCTTACAAAGGCCCGGGTGAGTATCAGTTATCAAATCTAAGAGAAATTATTATCAATATTCCTATGGGATTTACGGATAAAAAAATGGCTGCCAAACTCAAAGGTGAATTTTTGTTTTCAATTCGCGGCCTGACTGCCACTGTTCCTACTGAAAAAGACAAAAGAGGTAAAATTATTTACGATACATATCAAACCGCCTGTCTTTCAAAAGATGAGTGGACGCACGTCGAAGGACTTTATGGAGAACACCAAGCCGAAGCTAAAAAAACTGAAAAAGGCGTTATTGTAGTCAAGTTCAATAAATAATCAAAACTTTTCAATGCCGTTGGACAGCACCAGTCAATTCTTCATAATTTGGAAATTCTCTTGAATCCACATTTTCTCCCCGCAGTCTCGGTTTTCCGTACTCTTCCGTCCTGACATAAGCCATCCTTTGTTGCACACACTCTTCTAGCCTCATATTCACCCGTAGCACTTCTTTCCCCATCTCTTCCAATCCAAAAGCAATTAATTCTTCCAAAACCTCGGTTACTTTCCGGCTTTCATTCGCATTAGTCATAAGTCCCCTTACGTCAAAATCCCACAATCTCAAACCTGGGTATTTCTTGATCTTGCCGTCTACTTTTTCTCTCAAGGTCTCTTTCTCCCCCACCGCCCATTCCGTCACCTTATTATTCACCCCCCAATTAACTTCCGCTGCATTCATCTGACGATTATACGCCTGTAGCCTGCTATTTCACCAAAAAACCCTATTTATAATCAAGTATTCTCAGAATTTTGTTAAATTAATTTTGTTCGGAAGATTCCACAACAATATCCGGCAAAGCTCCACTCTTACATCCGGTACTTTGTTTAAAACCCAAAGTCTTTCATTACTTAGATCTCTCATCCAAATTCGCGGTTCAAAACCAAGTAGTCCCAACGATAACATTGTATACAAATTTGCAGTCATCCATAAAGATTCCTTCTTTTTTTTCAACTCCAAATTATTCATAATCTGATTTTTTTATTGCTCTCTCAGTTTTCTTTATCCTCCCTGATAGATCGACCGCTGCTCCACCCAGTATTCCTCCTACCAATCCAAATAACGCCCCCATAACCATCAAATCAGTTTGCCTGGAACCAATTCCCAACCCTGTAAGAATTCCCAATCCTATTGCCATCCAAGATTCACCAATTGTTATATGTGCCTTCTCCCGTTTTATAGCCTCATTAAACATTTGATCAGCAATTTTTTCCGCTTCCTCACGTGATAAAGGACCGCCATCATCACCAGTTTCTGCACCCATGGCCAAATTATAACACCACCAAAAAACCCCGCTTCAAACAAGGTTAATTTGCACAAAATAACTATTTTTTAATTAGTAATAACCAAACACTCTCAATACAAAATCCGGATCATCAAAATCAACTCCGCTCAAAAAAGTTTTTAACCTTATGCATTTTTCGCCTTAATTCACTACCAGACAACCAACACATCTTTCATATTTTGCCATACCACAGCTATTATATTCCAATTCCCATATTAATTTTTCCCCCACCTAGATTAGGAGGGGGAACGAATGGGGATGGTAT